>Ga0272441_10002487_pt1 | contig 37013 bp, 43 predicted proteins | sample SSMProp6N_FD_193582 | JGI IMG/M metagenome (GOLD analysis project Ga0272441, IMG submission 193582) | Marine sediment archaeal communities from Little Sippewissett salt marsh, Falmouth, MA, United States - SSM-Prop-6N | ecosystem: Environmental > Aquatic > Marine > Wetlands > Sediment ...
ACTGTCGGTGGGAACGGTTGAACACAAGGTGCACAGCCGGGATATTGAGGACATGGACGGCCTGATCTCCTCCATGCCCCGGATGTCCGCGCTGATGCTTGTGGGCATAGCGGGCATGTTCCTTGCCCCCTTCGGTATGCTGATCTCGAAATGGGCGGCTATCGAGGCGTTTGCCCAGACAGACATGGGAGTGGTCCTGGTATCGATCATCGCCTTCGGTAGTGCGGTTACGATATTCTTCTGGACAAAATGGATGGGCAAACTGATCGCCGTGACGGGCGTGAACCGGAAGAATCTTGAGAAGAAGGTGAGCAGGATGGAATGGACGGCTCTATACGTTCTTGCTGCTCTCACGGTGATATGCTGCTTTATCCTTCCGTTTATTTCATCCACGTTCATTGGCCCCTTCCTGCAATTTACACTTGGGGAGACCGTGATGATGGGGCAGGAGAATGCAGTGATCATGATCCTTATGCTGGTCCTGATACTGTTGATGCCACTCTCGGTGCTCCATTTCAAGAAGTCTTCCAAACCGATCCCGAGGTACATGGGAGGACGTCCCGTACCCAATACGGTTTCATTCATGGGTAGCATGGGAATGGTGAAGGATGTGGAGCTTTCCAACTATTATATCGTGAACTGGTTCGGTGAGAACCGTATCTCCGTATATGGCGTGCTCTTGTGTTCCCTGCTGATCATTGCAATATTCGCCTATATGGCCATAGGAGGTGTTGTCATATGATGGCGATTCAGTATGCAATCGTGTTTCTGGTTCTTGCTCCCTTTATCGGCGGGCTGATCGCGGGGATCGACAGGAAAGTCACCGCACGGATGCAGGGAAGAGTGGGTCCGCCGCTTCTCCAGCCCTTCTTTGATATATTCAAGCTCTTTGAGAAGGACAGGGTCGCCGTGACCGCTTCGATCGACCTCTTTGCCTTTGGCTACCTGGTCTTTGTCATCGTCACAGGGATGCTCTTCTTTGCAGGCGGTGATCTTCTGCTGGTGGTCTTTGCCCTCTCTCTGGCTCATGTATTCCTTGTCCTTGGCGCCTATGCTTCTCACTCACCATATGCGCATGTCGGTGCCGAGCGTGAACTGATACAGGTCATGGCCGTGGAGCCGCTGATCATACTCACCGCACTTGGTGCATACATGGTCACCGGGTCATTCAGCGTCGCTGACATGATGACGTCAGTTAATCCTGCAATTGTCATGTTGCCCGGTATCTTCCTTGGCCTGGTCTACATCCTTACTATCAAGCTCAGGAAGTCACCCTTTGATCTCTCCACCTCGCACCATGCACACCAGGAGCTGGTAAAGGGTCTGACAGTTGATTTCGCCGGGAGAACCCTGGGGATGGTGGAGATCGCCCATCTATACGAGACGGTCTTCCTGATGGGGCTGCTCTTCATGTTCTTCGGGTTTAACGCGGCGCTGATCGGAATCGTGGCGCTTGTGATTATCTACCTGCTGGAGATCTTCATCGACAACAATGCAGCGAGGGTAAAATGGCAGTTCACCCTGCTGAGTGCATGGGTTGTAACGATCCTGCTTGGAATAGGAAATCTTGCGGTGCTTGCCGTGATGGGGGTGTAAGAGATGTCATATATGAAAAAGTCACCATGGATCATCCATTATGATGCGTCCAGCTGCAACGGTTGCGATATTGAAGTTCTCGCATGCCTAACGCCCCTCTATGATATTGAGAGGTTCGGGATGATCAACACCGGGAACCCGAAACACGCGGATGTCTTCCTGGTCACCGGAAGTATCAATGAACAGAACCGCGAAGTGGTCAGGAACATCTACGGACAGATGGCCGATCCGAAGGTGGTGATTGCAGTAGGTATCTGCGCCTGTACTGGCGGGGTATTCAGGGAATGCTACAACACCCACGGGGGGATTGCCAGCGAGATCCCGGTGGATGTATATGTGCCCGGCTGTGCCGCACGCCCCGAATCGATCATCGACGGGGTGGTCAAGGCCCTGGGTATACTGGAAGAGAAACGTGCGGCGATGGAGAAAGGAGGTAAAAAATGAAGACAATCGAGGAACAGACAACCACTGAGATTGATATTTCCGAACTGCTTCCAAAGGTGGAGGAGTACCGGGCCGGTGGTTACCGTCTTGTCCAGATGGGAAGCACCGCTACAGGCGATGCATACGAGATCAACTACTCATTTGACAAGGACTATACATTTGAAAACCTCCGGATCACGGTTCAGGAAGGCGAAGAGGTGCCAAGCATTACTGGGATATTCTGGGGTGCATTCATCTATGAGAACGAGATACATGACCTCTTCGGGATAAATATAACAGGTATAAACGTGGACTACAAGGGCAATTTCTACAAGCTTGCAGAACCGTTCGTCTATAGGAACAAGGTGAAGGTGGAGAAGGTAACCCGTGTAAAGAAGGGGGAGGAGAGCGAATGACCGGAAAAAGAATTGTTGTTCCTTTCGGTCCCCAGCACCCCGTGCTCCCGGAACCGATTCACCTGGATCTGGTGCTTGAGGACGAGCATGTGATAGAGGCGATCCCATCAATTGGCTATGTGCACAGGGGTCTTGAAAAACTGGTGGAAACCCGGGATTTCAGGGATTATGTCTATATTGCGGAGCGTATCTGTGGTATATGCAGTTTTATTCATGGCATGGCCTTCTGCCAGGGTGTCGAACAGATCATGGAGATCGATGTGCCACCCCGTGCGAACTATCTCCGGACGATATGGTCGGAATACTCAAGGCTTCACTCTCACCTGCTGTGGATGGGGCTGCTTGCGGATTCCATGGGATTCGAAAACCTGTTCATGACTATCTGGAAGCACAGGGAGAGCGTGCTGGATGTCATGGAGAAGACCACCGGTGGCCGGGTGATACAGGGCACCAGCAAGGTGGGCGGTGTCAGGAGGGATATCGAGAACTCCGAGCTGAAGAAGATGCACTCAGGGAGTGAGATCCTGCGGAGAGAGCTTGAGGAGGCTACCCGGTCCCTATTGGATGATTATACCGTCAGGCACAGGATGGTGGGTGTCGGTGTACTTTCGAAGGAAGATGCATACTATGACGGCGCCATTGGGCCGGTCGCCCGGGCGAGCGGTCTTAAGACCGATGCAAGGGATACCGGTTACGCTGCCTACGGTGAACTGGGCTTTGAGCCGGTTGTGGAAGAATCGGGAGACTGTTATGCAAGATGTGCTGTCCGTATAGGGGAGCTGTTCTCATCCATTGACCTCATCCAGCGTGCCATCGAGCAGATGCCCAACGGCGAGATCGAGGCGAAGGTGAAGGGCAACCCGGACGGTGAATACTTCTCGCGTGCCGAACAGCCCCGTGGAGAGCTCGTGCATTATGTGAAGGGCAACGGGAAGAAGAACCTGGTGAGATCAAGGGTAAGAACGCCGACATTTACGAACATCCCTCCCCTGCTGAAGATGCTTGCCGGATGCGAGCTTGCGGACGTGCCGGTGATTGTGCTCTCGATCGATCCCTGTATCGGGTGTGCGGAGAGGTGATGATATGAGGATATTATCGATGGCAAAGATCGTGGTTGGGAACCTGTTCAGGAAGCCTGCCACGCTGATGTACCCTGTAAAACCTGCCAAGATCACACCCCTTACCCGGGGTCATGTCGTGATGAGCGATATGGACTCCTGCATCTACTGTGGGCTCTGTTCCAGGCGGTGTCCTGCCCAGGCGATAGAAGTCGACAAGGAGGCTCGCACATGGCAGATTGACAGGATGAGGTGTATTGTATGTAATTCATGCGTGGAGCTCTGTCCGAAGAATTGTCTTTCGATGGATACACAATATATCCCGGCGGTAGGCGGTGGCGAGACCGTGATAGAAAAGATACAGGGTCCTCCCGCAGAGCCAAAGGAAAAGAAGGAAGAGTAAAACACTCTTTTGACAAAGTGTTCCGGAATCCGGAACTATGATTTTAATTTCACCGGATTATACTGAACTGAATTCCAAAAGACAAAAACCCTGTTCTGGAGGATCTCTGCAAATAAAAAAAATCATTCTTTCTTACTTGAACACACTTTTTCCAGCGATTTAAAAAGCCCCTCGATGTCATGGACAACCATCGCTTCTGCGTTGATCCGGTCGTACAGGTGTGTCGCTTTTCCGTCTGTATAATCAAACTTCCTGCACTCCCTGTCCTGGTTGAAGAATATTACCGGCTTTGTGCCGAGAAGTGAAGCCGCCGCCTCAATATTCGGAAGGTTGCCCGGCCCTACATCGGTGGCGATCAGCACGACCGCATCGGCATTCCCGCATTTCTCCAGCATCATCTCCTTCATGGCTTCATCGATTCCGCTGAAGGATGGGGCTTCTACAAGGTCGATCCCCCACGATCCGGCAGTATCATGGTCGTGGTCGCCCCTGTTCAGGACACCGGCACTCACGGAAAAACCGGCGGACTTCAGGGAAGTAAGGACATGCCTGCCCCTCCCTCCTCCCGAGATCACGTGCACGTGGCAGTTCCCGAAGGCCTGTTTATCCATACCAAGGGAAAAAATAAAGCTGTACCTGCCTGTATCTGGAAGTTTCTCCCTGACCGCGATCACGTCGAAGACCTTCTCTATGGAAGGCAGTGTCAGCACCTCCTTGGCACTACCGGAACCAGTCACTGTCCCTTCACTCATCATCACGATCTCGTCGCAGAAGGCGGAAGCCATGTTCAGTTCGTGCAGGATGCTTATGATGGTGATCTCCCCTGACAATTTTGAAAGGAGCTCCATCAGCTCAAGCTGGTGTTTGATATCCAGGTGCGAGGTAGGTTCGTCAAGCAACAGGTAGCGGGGTTGCTGGGCAAGTGCCTTTGCGATCATCACCCTCTGGAGCTCTCCGCCTGAGAGTTCGTTCACCGTCCTGTCCTGGAACCTGATCGTGTCCGTCTCCTGAAGTGCGTTTATAACCGCTGAATGGTCATCTTCTGTTGTCGGCCTGAAACTTTTCTGGTAGGCGATCCTACCCAGCATTACAAAATCGTAAACCGGGAACGAGAACGGGGATTCGATCCTCTGTTCCACCACCGCCCTGATGTGCGCCAGTTCGGTCTTCCTGATCGATCCGATATCCCTCCCGTCGATGATGACATTCCCCGACTTTGGCTTCAGGTATCCTGCCATGACCTTGATCATGGTCGTCTTGCCGCAACCGTTTGGGCCGACAATGCCAGTGACGACCCCTTCGTTGCAGGTGAGATCGATCCCTTTCAGCACATCTCTTTCAGGGACATAACCGAACTTTATGCCTTTCAGTTCGATGGCCATATTACAGCTCCCCTCTTTTTTTCCTGAGCAGGTAGATGAAGAACGGCGCCCCGCATATGGCGGTAATCACGCCAATAGGAAGTTCCGCCGGTGCGATTACTACCCGTGCGGCCACGTCAGCAAGCACGAGGAAGACCCCGCCGGTCAGTGCTGCAACCGGGACGAGTATCCGGTGGTCGGGCCCCACCGCGAGCCTTGCAATATGCGGTATGATCAGGCCCACAAAACCGATGATCCCGCTTACCGCCACCGCGGATGCGGTGATCAGCGATGCCAGCACCAGCAGCACTTTTTTCAGCAGTTCAACGTCGATACCCACGTACATGGCGGTCTCTTCCCCGAACATGATCGCGTTCATGTGGCGTGCGAAGTAGGCGAGAACGATCGGCCCCATCACGGCGAACGGGAGTATGATCCATAGATAGCTCCACCCCCTTCCGGAGAGTCCCCCCATCATCCAGAACATGATCTGGTGGAGGTCCATGTCGGCGGTGAATAGTATGAACGAGTTCAGCGCGGAGAGGAATGCGGAGATGGCAATGCCGGATAGCAGAAGGGTGTTCACGGGCACCCTGGTGCCGATTCTGGCGACATTATAGACAAGGAATATGGTGACGAGCCCGAATACGAACGATAGGAGGGGAAGGCTGTAGAAACCAAAGATGATCCCGGAACCCCAGGCAAAGATCAGGGTGGCGCCCAGTGCCGCCCCGTTGGAGATGCCAAGGAAATAGGGGTCTGCCATGGGGTTCTTGAAGAGCGCCTGCAGGGCCACGCCGCTTGCCGACAGGCAGAGTCCCACCATGGCGGCAATAAGTGCTCTTGGGAGGCGGATGTCCCTGACGATGATGGCATCCGATGCGTCCCAGTAGGGTGCAACACCGGTGAACGGCTGGGTGAGTATGGCGATCACCGTGTTGATATCCATTCCTGATACGCCCACCATCACCGAGATGATCACGCATAAGAGCAGGAGGATGAAAAGTCCTGCTGAAATGATGACCGTCAGGCTGAATTTATACATTCGTAGAACTTCTCCAGGGCATCTACGATCCTTGGTCCTGGTCGTGACACCATGTCTGCCTCAAGTTCATAGAGCCTGCCGCTCTTCACTGCCGGCACCTCCCTGAACACATCCTTTGCAATAATATCGCCTTTCATGTTTTTCGAGCCCGTCCCATGGCTCATGGGCATGATGATTACATCCGGTTTCCTTGAGACCAGCGCTTCGTCCGAGACCGGATAATACCATTCCTTGTCGCCGAAGACGTTGATCCCGTGCGCGAGTCCGATGAGCTCCCCCTGGAGTGTTCCGCTGCCTGCCACGTACATGGGATCAGAGGATACCAGGTAGGCAACGGTGATATTTTCCGAGGCAGGTGGCAGATCTTCAATCGTGGATACTCTCTCTTTCATGGACGACACATATGACGCTGCACTCTCTTCAAGTCCCAGGGCGCTTCCCAATGTCTCTATATTCCTGTATATGTCATCCAGGCTCTTCAGGTCGAAGAGTATTACCGGGTATCCGAGGTCCCTGAGTTGCTGGGTCACCTCCCTGCTGCTCACCGTTGTGGCCAGCACAAGATCAGGATCAGCTTTCACGATCGCATCAATGCTGAGTGTCTTCGGGCCGCCCATGGATGGAACGCTGAGCGCTTCATCAGGGTAGGTGCAGTAATCAGTCCTTCCTACCAGTTCAATGCCGGATTCCGGCGTGTTTATCGCATAAAATATCTCGGTCTCGCTTGGGGATGTGGAGATTACCCTTGTGATATCACCATAAAGGGTCACTTCATAACCCTCGTCGTCAATGATGGTTGCAACGGCAGTGACATCTGATCTCTCATTGTTGCTGCTGATACATCCTGAAACGGAAATGAGCAGGAGCGTGAATATGATAAGAATGGTAGATATTTTTTTCATTATGTAAGAATGGTTATTAAAACAAAAAACAATTACTAAATTTAATTTCTTTTGATCTATTTATATCCGGGGTAGCTGTGAAAGGATGCCGTTTGAGTCCTTACAGTGGCTTTCGTTTAAATCCGTCCCGCATAACGGTTTATATTCGTCAAAGAGGTATTCGTCAAACCATTCAAGCTCTTTTTTGATCTTGAACTCCCAGCTTTCAGGGCTCACGAATGTATGTCCTTCACCGTTGAACACATACATCTCCACGGGGGCGTTGCTCTGTTCCTTAAACAGGCGGTAGGTGATCATCTCGGATGCGCTTGGTACCTGTACATCATTGGTTCCCATGAACATGAGAAGCGGCGTCTCCACCCGTCCTGCATATATGTATGGGGAGAGATCCGCGTATTCCCATGGCTCCAGGTAGGGATTTGCACCGATATACACCTTGCTCATGCCGATGCCGTTTCTGGTCTCGTACATCGCGTTCCATTCCCCCCACGCCGCCCCGACGGATGCAGCCCTGATGGATTTATCGGCCGTGATCATCGCCAGTGTAAGCGTCCCGCCGTTTGACCAGCCGGTGACACCCAGCCTCCCGCGATCAACGAGTCCGCGTTTGGAGATGTAATCGATTCCCCTGCTGATGTCGTTGAGAGGAAGGTCATAGTAATGGCCGTTTTCAACCGATGCGGCAAATTCAAAGCCGTAATTTGCACTCCCGTGATAGTTCGGGGAGAGGGTGAATGCACCTTTCTGGGCGAAGAGCTGGTAGGGGTATGAATAAGTCCATTTCCATTCATCAAAATCCGTGGCGATGGGCCCCCCGTGTATCGTGACTATAAGAGGATACGCGGTTCCCTCAGACCAGTTGACCGGGTACCTGAGCACCCCCTCGATCAGGTCGCCACCTGCTCCTCTCCAGGTGACAATCTCGCTCTCTGCAATCCTCTTTCCTTCCCATGAAGGGTTCAGGTCAGATACCTGCCTGGGGTTTATTATTTGATCTCCGTTGCATTCTGCGATATAGAGTTGTGGACTTCTATTTGCAGTGGAATGCAGATAGGCGATTACTGAGCCGTTCTGGCTGCTGTCGAAGCCGAATATGTTCCCCTGGTGCTCACCTTCCAGTATTGTTCCCGTAAGATTCGTCTTTTCTCCCTGGTAACCGGCCAGTTTCGGCCTGCACCCGTCCGCCATGACCGCAAGGAAACCGTCGTCGGTTACATGGAATGTCTGCATCCTGTTTAGGAGTGTGGTTGCAAGCCCCCGGTCCCATTTCAGTGGCATCCTGGTTGACGTATTTTCTTTCAGATCGTAATAGCCCACCACGTCCAGGTAGTGATTGGGATAGTCCATCCCCCCGTCGATGGCTTCCACCGCATAGAATCCGCTGCTGTCTGCAAGCCATTCCACGTCCGTTATCGCGTAGGTGGAGTTGAAGATCTCTTTTCTCTCTGCTGTTGCGGTATCAATCAGAATGTGGCTGTATTCAGGTGGTTTTTCCCACCTGTCGGGGTCATCGCTCCATTCGTAGACCATCCGGCTGCCGTCAGGGGATACCCAGCCGTTTATGATCTCGCCCCCCGTGTTGATGATCATGGTGGTGTTGCCACTATCGATATCATAGAGCCAGATTTCCATAGGAGGGAGCAGGGCATCCATCTTCGTGATATACCCGTTTGAATCATCACTGCTACTCTCGTTTTCCTTTATGAATATCAGGTGATTCTCCCCTGCCCACAGGTACCCGTAGACGAAGATATCGTCCGGTGCATCCTCAAGGCATTCTTTCCTGCCTGTTTCCGGATACATCATCCAGAGCCTGAACGGCCCTGGCATTTCGTCGTCTGCCGGTTCGGTAGATGAGTACATGAATCGTTCGCCGGAAGGCGACCACGAGAATGGCATCTGTCCGAGCACGCTATAGGGCTCATCCACAACTTCTGCCGTTTTTTTATCTTCAAGATCTTCAAGGTAGAGATGATAGTTATTGGTGCCTCCCGTGATTGTGTTATTCATCCAAAGGAGATATCTTCCGTCTTTTGATATGGAAAAGGCTTCTATATCATCAAAATTGAGGTAATCCATGTAAGAGAAGAGCTCGCTCTTGTTGAAACATGTAATGTTCTCCGCCTGACACGGGCAGGCGAAGATCAGGGCGATGGTCAGGATCAGGATTAAAAAAATATGCAGTGGCCTTTTATTCACGAATCATCGCCTTGGGTAATAATCTCTTCCTCCGGGAGTTCACATAATTTTTGTTCCCGGGTTCACCGGTTTCAGCGGGGTCAGCAGTGAGGCCTCATCACCGGCCGCCAGGATCATGCCCCTGCTCTCAACGCCGAAGAGTTTTGCCGGTTTCAGGTTCGCGATGACGACAACCGACATGCCCACCAGCTCATCGGGACTGTAGAACTTTGCGATGCCGCTTACGATCTGTCTCTCCTCTTCCTCTCCGATATCCACCATCAGTTTTAGCAGTTTCTCGGACTTCCTTATAGGCTCGGCTGATATGATCTCTCCGACCTTCAGTTCCATCCCGGCAAAATCCTCTATTGATATCTCTTCCATCTTCTTTTCCTCTGTTTTTCTTTCTTTTTCCTGTGCTTCCCTGACGCGTAAGGCGAGCCGTTCCTCCAGTATGGCGCACCTGTCGTCATCGAATTTTTCAAACAGGATCTCTGGTTTTTCAAGAGTCCTTTCACTGATCTCTTCCAGGGCTTCGGCCAGCGGGTGCGAGGCGACCTGATCCCTGTAACCAAGCATCATCCAGCCCCTGGCGGCGATCCCGGGAATCACCGGTTCCATGATCAGCACCAGTGCCTTCACCAGCTGTACACAGTCCCTGAGTACCTGTTTTGCGGCTCCCGGATCGGTCTTCACCAGTTTCCACGGTTCCCTGGCAGATATGTAGGAGTTCCCGAATCCGGCGAGCGCCATCATGGCGTCGACCGCGTTCTTGAGTTCGTAGCCATTCATCTGGCGCCCGACCTCATCCAGGCACTTTCTGATCTCGTCCATGACTTCCGGGCTTGTCTGTCCGTCCGGGACACCCCCGTAACTTTTCTGGCACAGGAGAAGTGTCCTGTAGAAGAAGTTCCCGAGTGTTCCTACGAGCTCGTTGTTCACCCGCTCCTGGAAGATCTTCCATGAGAAGTTCAGCTCCTTGGTATGGCCGGTATATGAGAGCAGGTAGTACCTGAGGTAGTCGGCGGGGAGGCCCTGGTCAAGATAGTCCTCGTTCGTCCACACTACGTAACCCCTTGACTTGGAGAATGTCCTGTCATCGATCTTCACCATGCCGCTTGCAACCACCGCTGCGGGTGGTTTGTAGTCTGCCCCCTTGAGCAGTGCGGGCCAGAAGACACAGTGGTGGTAGGTAATGTCGCCGCCGATGAAGTGTATCACTTTTCCGTCGCACCAGAACCGTTTCCATGATCCTCCTGTCTCCTCTGCCCATTCCTCGGTGAACGAGATGTATCCGATGGGTGCATCCACCCAGACATAGACCACCAGTTCGTCGTGTTCAGGGAATTTTACGCCCCATTCAAGCATTCTGGTGATGCACCAGTCATGAAGCCCCTCCTTCACCCAGCCGAGGGCATAGTTCCTGGCATTGGAGGTGCCTTCAAGCCCGGCAAGGTAATCCGTCAGGAATCCCGAGAAATCACCGAGCCTGAAGAAGAAGTGCTCCTGATCGCGAAGTTCTGCCTTCCCGCCGCAGATCTTGCATACCGGGTCTATGATCTGACCCGGCTCCAGGTGCTGGCCGCATCCCTGGTCGCACTCGTCGCCCCGGGCCATCTCCCCGCAATAGGGGCATCGCCCCTCTACATACCTGTCGGGGAGGAACCGTTCGCATCTTGGGCAGTAGCTCTGGCTGATCGTCTGCGGGTAGATATGGCCGTTTTTGATGAGGCGGTTTACGATCGACTGCGTTCTCTTGTGGTTGACTGGGTCGTCGGTCATCCCGAAGTGGTCGAAGATGACGTTCATCCTCCTGAATGTCTCGTCAAAGTGGCGGTGGAATCTCCCGGAGAGTTCCCTGGGCGTCACACCCTCCTGCTCTGCACTGATGACAATTGGGGTGCCGTGATTGTCGGAGCCGCACACGAATACGACCTCCTCCCCGGTACGCCTCATATAACGGACAAAAAAGTCTGCCGGGACATATGTCCTCAGGTGTCCGATATGGCATTTTCCGTTGGTGTAGGGTAATCCGCAGGTAACAAGAGTGGGGGTGCCGTTCATCCAGAATAGATTTGACGGATAGATATATAGCGGTTGTACTTCCTGCCCGGAAAGGATTTATGAGCTTTCACCTACTACTTTGGTTGAATGAGCAGGAGATGCGAGCTGCCCGTGTTTTCATTCGGCTGTGAGGTGCCTGAGCCGGATCTTGACGGGCTCGCTGAATGGGTGTCCGGAAGTTATGGGAAGGAGGGTGACATTGTCTCTTATATGCTGGATCGCTCCGGGTTTTTCCAGGCAGGGATCAGCGATCCCTGTGCAGGCGGTCTTTTCTACACCGAAAGGGTGCTCTCCTGCATCACCGGGCTTTCCGGTACCGAGGTAACCGGGGAACCTTCGATCGACCCGGAAATGCTTCGCATGGACGGGCGTATGGTGAGATCATCCGGGAGGTACGTTCGTATGGCTATTCCCGCGCCCTCCGTGCTTGGTCTTACGGACTCGTATTTTGAGGACGATGATGAGTTTACAGAGGAGATGGCTAGGCTGTGCAAGGGGATGATCCGGGTCCACCGGGATTCAGGAGTATCCGGGCATGTCCTGATTGCCGATCTTCCTGGTGAGACGGAGATGGACATTCTTGCTTCCGGTAAGGTGAGGTTCTTTGTTCCTGATCCGGGGGAGGAGGCTCTTGAAGTGGTCATGGATCACCAGCGTGATATCGCAGTGCCTGCCTCAAAACTTTCCCTCTTCCTTGAGATGATGGATAATTACAAGATCAGGAGTGTTTCCGTGGTTGATGCCGGAGAAAAGGATCTGCTGGTTGCACTGGAGCATTTCGATCCTGGTGAGGTATCAGTGGGCGGTTACTGCACGGAGGGATGCAAAGACTATTGGCTGGATCTTAAGGAGAGGGCGATCCTTGTTATATAGTCTCTGAGACTTCGACAAATTTCCTGTAGAACCTGCTTCGTTTTAAGAGCCTGAAGATGATCCTGTCGAGGGTCCCGAATGGAAAAGTGCCACCGGATGCGTTGGGGTGCCCTCCACCACCGAATTGTTTGGCAATCAGGTGGCTCACCGGCTGTTTTGACCTGATGGAGAACCTGCCGTTCCCGGAGACGATCACCTCGATGTCGGTATCCATGTTATCCCTGATCGCCGCTGCGGTCTCGCTAGGGTATCCATAGAGGGGTGCGAAGGCGATCCGGTACCTGCCTTCAAGGATCTTTGTCCGTTTCATGCTGGACCTGATCTGTTCGTCCATCTCGGCCTTGATCTGGTGGTAGATCTCTTCGATCTTTTCGTTGATGATGACTCCCTGCACAAAGTTGTCACGCAGGTATTCCCGGTACTCGAATTTGCACGAGACCTGCCCCACTATGGCGGATCGGGGGTCCTCGTGCTTCCAGAGGTCATAGTCGCAGACCACCCCGGCGAGTTCGGCTGCCTGTTTGTCGCCGGGCAATAGGTCTCTGGCCGCAATTCCACACCCGCAGGTTTCCGTGTCGACGACGAGCAGGTCAACCTTTTTTTGAACTCTCTCGATCTCTTCAGGGGTCCAGCGGTGATGATCCCTCCACTCGATCTTCCAGCCGTTTGACCTTGCCCTTGCGCATGTGTCCTCGATTCGGTCCTTGTATCCCAGGTCTGTGATGCTCAGGAGATCGCCTTTTCCCTTCACTCCTGCCACGGTGTTGAAGTTCTTATGGAACTTGCCAACAGAGGTGAATATGGTGAAGATCTCGCCGTACTTTATCCTGTGGATCGCGTCGGCACCGATGGCGTCGAGGTCATTATGCGTGAGGTGAACCACACTGCTGTTTCTGTCTGCCAGAGCTTCTGCCAGTGAAATCCCGCCTTTATTGTGATTTTTACGGCGTTTTTTCCTCTTCAGCGCACCCATTGTATAGTAGTTGATTCCATCGTTAAAAAAAGGTGGTAAATCTGGTCGAAACGGGTTGCACCGGGATCCAGGGGGCGTTGGTGAAGGCAGGGGTGGTTCCCTGCCGCATCAGGAACAAATTATTTATTAACGAAAAGAGCCAATTTAGTATCCCAATTGCCTCAGTAGCTCAGACTGGGAGAGCGCCAGACTGAAGATCTGGTTGTCCCCGGTTCAAATCCGGGCTGGGGCATCTACAATTAATGTTTAAATCGGTGTACCTCTTTTATATTACCTAATCGCCCGGACTTCATTATGAAAAAGACAGCGCCTACCAAAGCTGACGGCACTTTTCATTACATGAAGAGTGATTATTCGGAACGCTCAATCAAAAAAGGACTCGCAAACGGACGGCTCACCAAGCGTGACGCTGACCTGATTCGTGAGTTCCTGTTGGAACAGCAGTCATGCAGCAACATCTCTGTTGGACGAAAGAACAAACTCACCTTCACACTGGTGGGATGGAGAAAATTCATCGGAGAGTATGAGTCAAACAGCATCGTCGATCTCTATGAAGGCATAAGCAGACTCAGGGATGGTGTGAGACTTGGGAGGAAAGTCATGAGTCTTTCTTAGTCTAATAGAAGAAGCCTGATCCTGTCGATAAACTTCTCCCCTTCATCGATGGCGGTCTGGATCTCATCATCGGTCGGCACCGCCCCAAACGAATACTGGTTCTCGTGCCGCTTGTTTTTAAGCCGGTTGAACATCAGAATCCAGTCTTCCTCAAGTTTTCCTGCCTGAACGTATTTCTCCAGGTATAGTCCGATACAATAATGGCTTTTTTCGCGTACACCGTCACGGAACAAAACGGCCCTTGCGGCATGAAACCATGCCAGGTATGCAGCAGAAAAACTCATCCTCTTTGCCGATGCCCCGGCGGACTTCCGTGCTTCATCGAGATATGAACGTGCCACATCAAGAGATTGTAACGCCTTCTCTTCTGATGGCCGGACCTTCTCTAATAGCCCATCATTAAAACAATCTTCAACGGTTTTCAATGGATTCACCTTTCAGGGGAATAGATCTCTTCATCAGTCTTTCATAAAAGGGGAGATCTGTCTTTCTGAGCTCTTCGAGCTTATCCTTGGTCAGAAGGAGTATATGTGCCTCCATATCTGTTGCTTCAGTAATCGTTCTCTCAAGTTTTGCGGCATTGATCTCGGTCTGGTTATCGTATTTTTTCACAAGGACCCAGATGTCGAGGTCGCTCTCCCTTCGGTCCCTTCCTTCGGCGACGCTTCCGTATATGCCGATGCCATCGGCCCATGCAGGGAGGGCGATCTTCTGCCAGAGGAGATCGATGTTCAGCATCTTTTTTATCTGGATGCTTTCTGCATTCTCAACCCAGCGGTATATTCTTCCTTCCTTAGCAATGATACCATGTCTGGCAAGCAGGTTCAGGAACTTTGAGACGTGACCCTTTGAGGTGCCGGTGGCCTCGACTACGAATACGGAGTTGAACGTCTGTTCGCGGGCGATATGCCGGAGAATCTTGATTCTCTCTTCAGTCTTGAAGAGTTCGCATAGGAGTTCTGTTTTCATTTGTTTTCACTTTGTAAACAATTTGTTTCTGGTATGGAAACAAAAAGTTTCTGGTCCTGAAACACCGGGCCTATTCAAAAAGGAATTATCCTGTTCATCACATTATCAATGAAGGGCTATTGTCATTTTTTTTTCCAAAAGAATATCACGCAGAGTGAGAGAATTATGAAAAATAAGGAGATAACTATCAACAAAAGGCCCGATCCTTCGTAGTCATAAACCGTTCTCTGGATCTCACTCTTCAGTCCGCACAGGAATACCAGGCCCGAGATCGCGAAAACAATTACTGCCAGGATATTTTTCATTCAAATCATTTTCATCCATTATCGATCACGGCCTTCGGATTTTTTTTCTTCAGCAGGCCGTTGAAAGATAATTGTCGATTCTTCCAATATCTGTTGTTATATCAAATATGCATTAAAACTATGCCCGAATTGCAAATGGAGATGGCCGGTGCGGGTTACGGAATCAGTATCATGATGGGTCACTGAAGATAGCGATATTGATTTTGTCTGCGTTTGATCTTTTTTGACCTCTATCCTCAACAAACTGTTGCCATGCCTGAAAAGAGTCAGTTAATATCTGTGTAGATAATATGTAATGAATTAGAGAAATCCGGAGAAGAAAAATGGATGATACTGTCAGGCTGGGAATAATAATATGTGACCGTTACCGCACCTGTGCCGGTGGCAAGTGCATGAGGGCACTTCGGAATCGTGAAGGTGCCTTTGAGAGGTACAGGGGAATGGATGTGGAGCTGGTTGGTTTTGCAACCTGCAACGGCTGCCCCGGGGGGAACATCGAGTACGTGCCGGAGGAGATGAAGAAGAACGGCGCCGGGGTGATCCACCTTGCTACCGGGATGGTAGTGGGGTACCCCCCGTGTCCCCGAATAAAATATTTCAGGGATTTCATCAGCGAGAAGTATGGCCTTGAAGTGATTGTCGGAACACATCCCATTCCTGAGAATTATTACCTGACGCATACCGCACTTGGCACATGGGATTCTGGGCTATGGAATGAGCTGATCTCGCCCACACTCTCGGATGAAGGAACCCGGCTCTCATACGACTGAAAAAGTGGAAACCGGCAGATAAGTTCTCTTAGCTCCAAACCTCCTCCCTTATCAGAATAGGATCAGTTATACGAATAACGTCATGCAGTGAATTGATCAAATCCAGGATTGATAATAAGGGATTATCATTCCCATTTGCAGGCTTCCGGGGGGGCCCTGATCTCGAACTGTGCACCACGTCCGGGTATTCCTGTTTCATGAATGTCAATACCGGTGATGGCCAGGATCTCCCTGACTAAAAACATTCCGTATCCTGTTTGTTTGCCGAAACCCTTCTCGAAGATCCTCTCTTTAAGATCTTCAGTTATCCCAGTTCCGTTATCCTCATATACAATGCAAACAGCGTCCTTCATCTCTGTGACAGAAAAACCGATCCTTGTCACATGTTTGCCGTGATTAATGGAGTTGTCGATAAGATTGTAGAATACCTTCTCCAGCATGGGATCCGCATATAGTTTCAGGTTTCCGACATCAACGCTGAATTTCAGGTTATTATTGGTAAAGTGCTCTATGACACCATATATAACCGCCCGGACATCCTGCCAGCCCGGCTCCCTGATGCCAAGGTTCTGGTAGTCGCGGGTGAACTCGATCTGGAGACGCATTTTGACAAGTGCTTCCTCCATCTTTTTTATATACTGGGATCTCTCCTCTTCATCGCTCTCGATCTTGGTCAGTTCAAGATAGCCCATAGCAGCGGTCATCTGGTTGAGGATATCGTGCCTTGTAATCTGTGAAAGTAGATTCAGTTTCTGGTTGGCTGTACTGATCACAGTTTCATACTTCTTTCTTTCCCGTATCTCATTTTCAAGTGCGAGGTTAGCCTCATAAAGGTGGTAGGTCCTCTCCTTGACCTTCTCTTCCAGCCTGTTGTATGCATCTTCCAGTTCCTTCTGGGCATCAATCTTCTGCCTGATCTCCCAGTCCAGTCTGTGGTGGGCGAGACACCCTTCTATGGAAACGGTGAATTTCCTGTTGATATTCCTGAACTTGTTGATCTCCTGCGATGAGAAGGGAGTGTCCCGGTGAAACGAGAATACCTTGATAACACCAATATCCCCGAGACGATCGATCATATATGTGCCGCTGTGAATCCCTTTTTCCATTACAAGTGAATCAAACAGCCCGTTGCCTGCACTTACACTTATTGCCTGATCGTCCTCGATCACGGTGAAAATCGGGTGATCCTGAGAGATCTCCCTCTCCTGAACCCTGAACTCGGGGTTTGCATATGCAAGAACGGCCCTTCCGTTGTCCTTGTAGGGAGGAAACAGGTCCTTTCGAATCCAGATGCCGCAGTATGCAAAGTTCATACGTGACATCAGGGTCCTGACAAAAAGGTCGCAGTTTGTCCATAAATCAAGTGAACGTCCCGTGGAAAGGGCGAGTTCATATAACATCGAGATATCCCTTGTGATATTTTCAGGAGTGTTATGTGGTTCATTCATAAAGGAAACCTACCACTATGGTCTTGTTGAAAAATTCGAGCAGACCTTCCCCTGTTGACGAAATTTCACCGATTGAAAATACGCCTTCGGGGGATCTTCCGGGTATTTTAATATCAATAACATCCACAACTTCAGAAAGCTCCTCTTCTACGCGGTCTCCAAGATACAGCACCCTTGATATGCAGTCGAATACAAGGCAGGTGCCTTCTGTGGCATCTAAATTCCCTATGCTGTCTGAAGCTGCTTTTCCAGCTGATTTTACCAGATCTTCAGGTTTCCCCTCCAGGACATTCAAAACCGCATTTTCAGGTATCTCTCCTACGCAGCGAATCGATCCATCCGGTTCGGCACTGATTGGGTCACGCACGATGTCCTCCGCGCCTTCCTTCATTATTCCAAACGGGTGCCCCTTTGAAACATCGAAGAAGTTTTCCATTGTAAGTTTCTCTCCCTGAATGTTATCAACAATAGATCTGTAGACCCCAAATGCCGGTTCCCAGTTGAGCTTATTTACAGTGTTTCCATTGGTATGGGTTGCAATAACCGGCCCTCCTGCCCGTTGCCATCCGTGGGCCACTCCAAGTCCACTTCGCTTTTTTATTATTACAATGAAGGCAGCGTTGGAGAATACTCCTTCATTGGAGAACATGCAGGGCATATCGTTGTTATTGAGCGATCCTGCTCCTCCTCCCAGATAATTGACCGAGTTTCCGAGATGGTTAAAGAGGCCGTATAGTAAAGATGAGATGTTTTCAGAAAGCCCGTCCAGAAGCACAAGTGCGGTGTAACCCCCTTCCGGCAGATCATCGATCATATTCGTCAGATCTTTTGGGTATATGATCTTGTCCGCCGAGATGGGTTCGATTTTGAACAACTCAGAAACTGCAGGGTATTTCTGTATTATACATCCTTTATTGCATAATTTCCGGCCATTGATAAGGCCTGGAAAGATTCCTCCCATGAAGCTGATACCTGAATTGTTGAGACATGTAACCAGCTCCTGAAGATCAGGTGCATCATCTTCAGCCAGAAATATAACAACAAGTTCCTCTTCTTCCGGACTCATGGAAGATATCGCTTCATTTATCAGTCCCGGTGTTGAAGATTCAAGATACATATGTGTCACATTCCTGCTATTTCAGCTTAATCAATTATTTCATCCTTTTATATTAAAAGGTTGATGATATGAACGGTTCGCCATACCAAATACAATATTCAATCCGGCAGCAAAAAGAGAAATTCCGGTTTTTTGTGTATGCCTGAAAATTTTTTCCGGTTACAAAAACCTGTACCAGACGTTCATGCTCTCGATCTTTCCGCATATATGGGTGTTATTGACAAGGGTTCCGGCATAAGCATACCCGCACCCGGCAAATGTCCTGTTCATTGGGTATGAGAGTGAACGTGCGATGGTATAAGCGGTCTTCATGCCGAACCTTCTCATCTCCTCTTCCATCAGCCTGAGAAGATATGCTGCAAAGCCGTTGCCCTGGTACCCGGGGAGTGTGGCGAAATTTGTCATCTCCACGTTTTTATCCTGGTGGTCCATCTCCGCAGAGGAAACAGATACGATCCCTGAGTTGCTTTCGTCAATGATATGGAAATAAAATACATTCTCGTCCATTGTTTCGCTGATGTAAACAGGATCATGTATTGGGAAGGGGTAAGAGGGGAAAACGGAACCGAACGCCGATGCAAGCTCATTTGAGTCTGATTTGCCGCTGATGCCGGACGAGAATCCATCCTTGATCCCTGATGTCCTGTTGTATTGAGTGCCCGCACATGCTCTACTGAGCAGATCTCCGATCTCCTTTTTTCCAACCGGAACAGCTCTTTCATGGTCAAAGAACTTTGCCATGAAATAAATGCCGTCGACCCCACGTAAAAATCCGGGAACATATGCCTCGGAAAGGTAGCCTGCACATTCAAACTCATCTTTCCTTGAAACGGGCACCTTTGCAAAAATCTTTGAATAACCATTCTTCCTGGCGATTTCATCCAGCTCCGGAAGGATCTCAAACCCGTCCTCTTCAGAGAGATGCATCAGGTATATTCTGTTATTCAGCGGCCCGTGCTGGATGACCGAATTACCGATGGTGGTAACAGTGTCAGGCATCATCCCTGCGGTCGATCCTGTCGGTGTTCATTGGAACAAGGCTGATCGTATCGTCGTGGTCAGAGAGCAGTTTTTCGATTCCTACCGGATCGGACTCGTATGCATCGTCTAACTTGAGCTGCAACGTGCAGTTGTCGCAGTCCCTGTCACAATAGACCGGTTCGTAACTGTCGGGTTCCTTGTACGTGGAGATCACGCCTTCGTAGTTCCTGAGAATGACTTTATTCGTTGACCATGAGATCAGGTAGTTTGGCATCACCGGGATCTTTCCTGCACCCCCCGGTGCGTCAATCACGTATGTCGGAACTGCAAAACCACTGGTGTGCCCGATCAGGCTCTCGATAATCTCTATGCCTTTGCCCACCGGTGTCCTGAAATGTGCAAGGCCTTCCGAGAGATCACACTGGTAGAGGTAATAAGGCCTCACACGGGTTGCCACCAGCTTGTGCACCAGCTTCTTCATGATCCTGGGGCAGTCGTTGACGCCTGACAGCAACACGGACTGGTTGCCGAGAGGTATGCCTGCATCGGCAAGTTTCCTGAGTGCCTCTCTTGAAGAAGCAGTGATCTCGCGTGGATGGTTGAAATGTGTGTTGACCCATACCGGGTGGTGCTTCTTTAGCATCTCTGTAAACTCTTCTGTCACACGGTATGGAAGGACGACCGGCACCCTGGTCCCGATCCTGACCACTTCCACATGCGGGATATTGTTCAGCTCAGTAAGTATCCAGTCGAGATAATCGTCAGGCAGCAGGAACGGATCTCCTCCGGATAGCAGTACGTCCCTGATCTCCGGGTGTTCGGTGATGTACTCGATACCCGCCATGATCTGCTCTCTGTCAGGGATATAATCGATATCCCCCACCTTCCGCTTGCGTGTGCAGTGCCGGCAGTACATGGAACAGACATTGCTCACCAGGAAGAGCACCCTGTCAGGGTACCTGTGGGTGATCCCTGTGACCGGGCTGTCCGTATCCTCCGACAGGGGGTCGGACATCTCGTAATCCTCGACGATAAGTTCGGATTCCGAAGGAAATGACTGGATGAAGATGGGATCGTTGTTGTAATCCTCAAATTCGATCAGTGAAAGGTAGTAGGGTGTAATACGCATCGGAAATGTGTTTAATGTCTCTGTTAGTGCTTCCCGCTTATCTTCAGGGAACTTAATCCCGCTCAGTCGTTCGAATGTGGAGATGTCCCTGATGCAGTGCCTGAGCTGCCACTTCCAGTCCTTCCATAGTGAAAGCGAACTGTCACTGTCTATCTTCTCTGCAATCTCTCTCTGGTTTTCAGAATATATTGTCATAAATTGTTGATTCCCTGATGCATATGATACCTGGCCGTTAAGTTATGTGGCAATTGAGATCCCTCAAAATAAAATGGGTTAAAGGCCGAACTGTTCCTTGAAACTGTTCAGCTCATCGATTGATGATATGGTGACATAATCGGGAACCACAAGGCCGCATCTTGCGCCTTCAAGGTTCTTCCTGACCATGACTATGTCGTCCTTGTATTTTTCCCAGTAGTTCGCCTGTGTAACGGGCAGCCATGCCGAGACCGTAAAGTCCACGTCACCTTCTGAAACCGCCTGGTAGAGCGGACCTGCATCGACCGCTGAGATATCTACCTTGTATCCGGCCTGTTCGAATGCTTGCTTGAGCACATTGGTGCTCGCGATCTCTGAATCCCACAGAACGTATCCGATGGAGACCTTTTCACCGCTGGCAGTGTCGTCACCTAGCCATCCGGCGACCTGATCCTGGTGGTTCTCGATCCACTCTGCTGCCGCCTCTTCGGGTGTGGCGCCATCTTCAACTGCGAGCATGACCGACTCCATGTCCGCGGAGGTCCACTGGAAACGCTCAAGTATCCCGTATACGCCGGGCTTGTCGGATTCAAGTCCTTTTCTTGCAAGAGTGGCGATGTATTCTTCCCCTCCGTATATGCCCTTCGGGTCTTCGAGGTACTTTAGATCGAATCGTGCAAACATCCAGTGTGGTGTCCACCCGGTGACAACGATCCATCGTTCATCTTTTATTGCCTTGGTAAGTTCCGAGGCCATGCCTGCGCTGCTGCTGGCAACAAGATCAAAATCAAGATCATATTCTTCGATTGCCGTTTCCGTATTACCCATTATGCCCGCACCGGGCTCAATACCGATAATATTGCCCTTGCCAGAAGTCTTTAGATCCTCTGAAACGCACCCTGATGACAGGATCGCCACCAGGAAAAGAGCTGATATCCCTATCAATGCCTTTTTCCAAAATTTTACCACTAAATCACAACCAAAAGTTGGCATTATTAGAAATGTTTATAAATGCCGGCCTGTGCACCTTCTACTTTCTTGGACATATAATATAAAGATATCCTTCATGGCAATCAGGTTTCGTAGGATGGCACCATGTGTTGTGTCATCCTGTCCAGGATGATGGCGATGATTACGATGGCAAGGCCTGCTTCGAACCCGACCCCGATCTCTATCCTCTGGATGCCATAGAGTACCTGGTATCCAAGCCCCTTTGCTCCGATCATTGAGGCGATTACCGTCATCGAGAGTGCCAGCATGATGCACTGGTTCACCCCTGCCATGATCGTGGGCATGGCAACAGGGATCTCTACCTTTAACAGTTTTTGTCTGGCTGTGGAGCCGAATGCATCGGCAACCTCTTTCAGCTCCTTTGGTATCTGCCTGAGTCCCAGATTTGTGAGCCTGATCGCCGGAGGCATGGCAAATACCACCGTTGCGATGATGCCGGGCACGTTTCCAAGACCAAAAAAGATCACCGCAGGTATGAGGTATACAAAAGAGGGCATTGTCTGCATAAAGTCAAGGATCACCCTCATCACTCCTTCCATTCTGTCATGCTTTGCGGTCAGGATTCCAAGTGGTATGCCTATCACCAGTGTAATCATGGTGGAAACAATTACCAGCGCAAGCGTTTCCATGGATGCGTCCCAGAGCCTGAGATCCCATATCAGCAACAGGCCCGCAAGAGTAATCAGCGCCAGACCCATTGTTCCTGGAATATCCTTAGTTTTAAGCCCTTCTTTCAGCTTTCTGCGGTTTTCAATATACCAGGCCAGTCCGCATAGTATGAGGATCAGTACGGGAGGCGGGAACAGGAGCAGGATTCCCAGCACAAGATCAACCATAAACTGTAGTATTGCGGTAATGCCGTCCAGCAGCCAGCCAAAGTAGGTATTGATCCAGTCAACCAGTTCCTCTACCCATTCACCGATCGGTATTTTTGGAATCTCTATAGTCATGTCAATTCTCCCTCAGTTCTGCCTATTGCGGCGAGGACCGATCCCCTGACAATTATCCCCTTGATCTTCTCCTCATTATTGACCACTGCGATCGGATATGTGCTGTCGGCAATGAGCGGGATGATCTCTGATAGTGGTGTATCCGGCATGACGGTGGGAATGTCCGTTATTATGATCTGTTCCAGAGGGGTGTTGGATTTCAGTGCCTTCACCGCATCATCAACCATCACAATGCCCCTGAGGCGGTGGCTCTTGGTGATGAAGACACTTGAGATACCCCACTCTTTCATCATTCTTAGTGCAAAATTTGGTCCTGCCGTGATCGGTACCAGGGGTTCGGGTCGTTTCATTACATCCCTTGCGCAGAGCACCTTGACCATGTCCACATCTTCCACGAACTTTTCCACGTAAGCGTTTTCAGGCTGGGTAAGGATCTCTTCCGGTGTTCCCACCTGTACAATCTCGCCGTCCTTCATCAGTGCGATCCTGTCGCCAAGCTTGAGCGCCTCGTCCAGGTCGTGGGTGACAAATATGATTGTCTTGTTGAGCCTGTCCTGTAGATCGATCAGTTCATCCTGCATGTCACGCCTGATCAGGGGATCGAGAGCGGAAAAGGCTTCATCCATCAGCAGTACCTCAGGGGAGCTTGCGAGTGCACGGGCAAGACCCACGCGTTGCTTCATTCCGCCTGAAAGTTCGGAAGGCATGCTTTCTTCGTGGCCTGAGAGACCCACCAGTTCAAGTGCCTCAATGGCTTTTGAATGGCGTTCTTCCGTTTCTATTCCCTGGATCTCAAGACCGAACGCTACATTTTCAAGGACATTGTAATGAGGTAACAGCGCAAATCCCTGGAAGATCATCCCCATCTTGTGCCTTCTTATATTGTTGAGCGTATCTTCATTGGCATCGGCGATGTCGGTATCGTCAAGATATATTCTGCCGGAAGTTGGTTTGATCAGCCGGTTCAGGCATCTTAACAACGTGGATTTCCCGCAACCCGAGAGCCCCATCAGGACGAACGTCTCCCCCTCGAATACTTCAAATGAGATGTCGTTCAGTGCTACAACATGCCGTGTTTTCTCAAAAATTTCATGTTTTGAACGGTTTTCTTTTAAAAGGCCAACAATTTTCTTTGGATTTGGGCCAAAGATCTTAAAAATGTTTTCAACTCTTACTTTTATGATCCTTTCCTCTGTGTCATCATCTTCCATCCTATCACCATATTATTATATTTTCCTCCTTCGTTCATCTCTATTGAAAATACTTAGTGATTGCCATTTCCTGTTCGAGGGCTTAAAATAGTAAAAAATGCCAATTTTCGGGCTCTGTAGAAAACCTCTAAAGTGAGGTCTCTGTGCCTTTATGAATTCAATCCAGAATGTGCATTATACTGTAAACGGGGGGTAGGGAGTATCGTTGTAGGGGTGAGTATCCCTACCCTTGAACTCCTCCCCGTTTGACGATATTCTCCATAATCGGATGAATAAAAGCAGTAATGGATCGATTAAGAAGATGATTTTTTGTTTCCGGAAAGGATTTCTACAGAGCCCTATTTTGGTAAAAATTCTTTAAGGTGGTTTTTTTATTTGAAGTATTTGAGGCAAGCTTTAATCTAAAAGTAAAAACAGGAAGGGTCCGTATCATTCCGCAATTTGATTGAGGGTTTAGTATGTGTTTCTGGCTGCGGTTCTTTCCTTCCTGTTGGTTAATCTGTTCCGAATATTGGTGATTATGCAGATTTATCTGTTTTTCGCCTCTTTGTGTCCTGAATTGTTTTTGTTAATCCTCCTGTGATTTTGGTGGTTTGTCATAATCCCCTGGTGATTCTGTATGAATATCAGGGAAATTTTCGATATACTGTTCAATCAGCGTTCTTGCAGTCTCGCGATCACCGTTCTTGATAGCGGTCCTGATCTCTGACACATCATAACCTTCTTTCTCAAGCTGGTCCAGAATTAGATCCATTCCTCCTGTGGCTGATAAGTTGGGTTGATCGCAATCAGTTGTTTTTTCATTTTCCGGCGATTGTTCAGTCTGTACATTTGCCAGCTGTTCTGTTGATGTGGTGCTGTTTGCAACACATCCTGTGATGCAGGCAGTGAGTGCCAGAAAAATTATGGTCAGGATGGAAATTTTTATGATCCGTCCTTTCATTCAAACACCTGGTTATTACACCTTATCGATTAATTTTCCCTGCACCTTCTGCCGGTCCCCTGGGTCCTTCGCCCCTCTCCGGGATATCGAGTTCGTCCCCGTTTTCTTCCATGAACTGCTTCATGAGCGTTCTTGCTGTCTCCTGGTCACCGTTCTCGATGGCGGTCCTGATCTCTGACACATCATATCCCTGTTCTTCAAGCTTGTCGAGGTGTGCGTTGATCATGTTTCCGGGTTCAGCACCTTCTGCCGGACCTGTTCCGTCACCCCTGTTTGGCATACCGAGTTCGTCCCTGTTTTCTTCCATGAACTGCTTCATGAGCGTTCTTGCTGTTTCCTGGTCACCGTTCTCGATGGCGGTCCTGATCTCTGACACATCGTATCCCTGTTCTTCAAGCCTGTCGAGGTGCGCGTTGATCTTTGCACCGGGCCCGGCATCGTCCTGCTGGGGTAATGCGCTTACCGGCACCGATAGCAGTGCAAGTACGCACAATACCGATGCGATTCCCAAAAATTTACCTATGTTTTTCATTTTTTCCTCTCTTATCTTCAGGCAGGGGTTGCCCCCTGTCTTGTAAAACATGTTTTACATAATGTAATATAAAACTTACTATATGTTGATTTTTGCTTACTATATGATTGGCACTTTTAACATAGTGTAAGATATATTTCGACCAGAACAGGAGAAATGATTGCCGGTCATTGCAGCAGGGGGTGGGGACAAAGTACTGACCTCCCCTCTCCTGAAACTCATCCCTGCAATGTGATACCATTAGGACTTGGGTAAATATCAAAATTGAAGCTTTAAATGAGTGGAATGACGTTTCTATCAAGGAAAAATTATTCTTCACACCGCTATTTCAATAAGAATAATGGATAGAGATCAGTCCTTATCTTCTCCGTCATAGATGAAGATCTCATCGGGGGCGACCTTGAAATATCTCGCAATCTTGAAGGCGAGTTCAAGGGAGGGATCATATTTCCCCTTCTCTATCGCGAGTATGGTCTGCCTTGATACCCCCAGTTCTTTTGCGAGCCCCTCCTGTGAAATTTCATGTATTGCCCTGTGGATCCTGATATTATTCTTCATCGTTGTCCCACTCGCCGTACCTGTGGGCGTAATACATCCTGAATCCCACAAAGAGGAATATGATGAGGCAGAGCAGGTAGAGCTGGAACATGCCGAAAATTCCCATATTTGGATGTTCCTGTGGGAATGGCAAAGGCGGGTGTTTCAGTCCGAGCGGCGTGCTGAACGACATTACCACGCTCCCCAGGCTTATCACGAAGAATATAACCCAGAAGATCTCAAGCGTCCTCATGGATGCCTTCTGTGTGATCAGGTTCGTTCTTTCGTCCTCGATCACATCGCTTACCTGTATTCTGGCCAGGTATAGCATTATGATCCCGATGATTATCGCAGCCTGAATAATGAAAGGATTGCTCATCTCGATCGAGATCCAGAAGAGTATGACCTCCAGAAGGGCTACAACCCCGACGAGTATATAAAATGTATTCTTTTTCATAGATACCAGATGTACAATATATTGTACATTTAGTTATTAATGTTTTACTGCAACTTCACATACGGGAAGCACTTCCCGCTCTATGATCCGGGTGGATAGGAGATATGGCCGGGGAGACCCTGTATGATATTTAGCGGTGAAATGCGTCAGCGTGGATCCCTGACGGCAAGGGTGCCATCTGCCTTTCTCCGGGCCATGTCACCGGAGAATATTTTGAGCATGGTGTTCGTCTCCTTGTGCAGGACCGGTTTCTTTTTCATCTCGAATGTGGGTAGCATATCGTGGGCGGTGCCAAGCACATAACATGTCCCGCCGTCCATGTTTCCGCAGGGGCGGGTGCAGTCCCCGTATATGGTAAGTTTCCCGGCGTGCATGTCCACTCCTGCCATATCTCCGGCATTTCCGTGGACGGTAACCTCGCCTCCGGCAATGTGCTCTGCAAGGAAGTCCCCGGCACTGCCCTTCACCTCGATTCTGCCGCCACGCATGCCTCTCTTCTCGCCCCTGTAACCTGAACCGCAGTAATCACCCACATTTCCGTGGACGATGATCTCTCCTCCACGCATCTCCCTGCCAAGCCAGGAGTCGGCGTTGCCCATGATCTCGATCCTGCCGCCTTCCATGAAGTTGCCGCAGTGCATGCCGATGTCGCCTTCCACGGTGATTTTTCCTGCCTTCATGTACTCCCCGATGCGCTTGATCCTTCCAGTTTTTCCCCTGAGCACGATCTCGATCTCATCTTCGGTTTCTGCGGTACCGCTCTTCTCCACATCAAAGATCTCGTGGAATGGGCGTTCCCGGTTTCCTTTCCAGACAGAAACGGGTTCACCGTCCATGAACGATGCGGGTACGATCACCTCTGCTTCTATGGGGACGAAGGGTTTTTCAAGCTCCTTTGCCGTCAGCACAACTCTCATAGATCAGCCTCCGTTTCAATGCAGATACTCTTATAGAGGTAATCGTCCTGCACCGGGTAGTTACTCATCCTCACCGTGTAATAGTATTCAAAGTTGTTCATGAACTTCTCATCGTTCGACATATCGTATTCGTGCGGCACCCGTGGTTTTGTCCATATGGTGGAAGATAGTTCACCCAGTACACAATCGCCGTTCTTTGCCACCACCTGTCCTCCCTTGATGGTATATTCCGTCTTTGAGAAGCCATCGATCACCTTTTGCCATTCATGCGATGGATCGATCTCATCGATCTTCATCGGGTATATGGCGATATCGGCATCTGCGCCTTCACCCAGGTGACCCTTGCCAAGATCTATGATCCCGAGCGCCTTAGCCTGTGCCGCCCTGGTCTTCACCGCAATATCGTACCAGTCCAGCTCCCGTTCGATGGAGGTGAGGATTGTTCTGTTCTCCGTATCCCTGTGGATCGTGGCCATCTCCATGTCCCGGTATTGTTTGCTCATCAGAAGCGCGATGATCTCCGGGTACTTGACGAAGGGGGCGCCGTTTGGGTTATCCGTGGCGATGATGCACTGCCAGGGGTCTTCCACCAGCAGTGCGAGTTCAAGCCCGATCGCCCACATGATCGAGTTTACCAGATTGCTCTTCCTGTAATATACCGGTATGATGCCCGAACCCGTCTCCAGCTCAACATCATGGTTGCTCCACTTGTTGTTGTAGAGCCTGTAGAGGTTGAACTCCATCGGCCCGTCGGCGGTCATGGTTGTAGTCTTGCCAAACATCACCTGCCCCATGTCGATCACGATCTGGGGTGTGTTGTTGATCACTCCTGATACCTCGTCCGCCTTCGAGCAGAAATCATTCCATCCGGTTCCCCCGTAAGAGTGGTACTGCACGTGGGTGGCATATAGAGACTGGCGATTTTTGTTCAGGTCCGGCACCAGTTCGAAGGTCTCTCTGGTGCATTCATAATTTCCCGGTTTACCAAGCAGGTTGCAGTGAAGGTGCACGGAGTGGGGCAGGTTCAGGAGCTCGTTTGCCCTGATCGAGTAGGTGATGATATCTGCGGGGGTGATCCCGAAATCTCCCAGCTGGTCTTGTATGGAGTTCACGTCCCTGCCCCATCCCCATTCGTCCGTGCCGCCCGGGTTTGTGAGTTTGACGGCGAACCCCTTTGTCGCCTTCAGGAACCATGCGATCACCGCGGCAGCACGTTTCACATCATGGTTTGCGATGGCATCGAACAACGCCCAGTTGCCGTCGAAAAGAACATTGGCCATGGTATCTTGGAGAGGCGTGTAGGCAAATTCCTCGTGGGTGTGCCTGGCCTCAAGAGGCGCCATGGCGCCTTCAAGGAGAGTGGTATAGCCCATCACCGAGTAGCGGTAGCTGGTCCCGTATGTGGTGGGAACACTGTATCCTGATGTGGCATGCATCGGCCCTTTTCGTGGCGTGCGTCCTGCCCGCATATCTTCGGGACTCATGTACCTCCCGAAGTTTACCTTTGTTCCGCATACGTGGGTGTGGGAGTCGATGCCGCCCGGCAGGGTAAGGCTTCCTCCTGCATCGATCACCGTGGCATCGGAACCGACAGAGTCCACGATCCTGCCCTTACTTATGAGGATGTCCATGATCTCGTGATCTACACTGTTGAGCGGGTCGATCACACAGGCGTTTTTGATCAGGATATCATTCAATGCCCAGCACCTCCTTTGTCCGGGTATAGATCATCTTCAGCACATCCGTATCCGAGGGCAGATCCGAGTCAAGCAGTTTTTTCATCCTGAGAGGGATTCCATCCATCCGGTAGGCGGTTCCGGCCACATCCACACCTGTCAGTGCGACCGGGATCTGGATCTCGCACATGGTGGTGGTACAGTTTGTGAATGGATCGAGCTGGACCAGGGGCACTGAGGCCAGATGCTCCATACAGGCCCTTGGAAAATGCGCCGCAGGATCGCTTGACACCACCAGGCAGGCATCACATTCTTTTTTCGCAAGAATGTCAACCGCGGTCGTCTCTCCGGGGTTGTAGAATGCCACGCCCCTGCTGAAATCGATGCCATAAGGGTACCCGGTCATCCATGTGAAGACCTCGTTTGAGCCGTATACGTTCCAGTGCCCCCTCATCGGTGTTAGCGTGAATTTTGTGTGCCTGCTCAGTTCATCAACGAGTTCGATCGCGTTCCTGATATTCTTGTACTTGCCCCGGGTCATTGTCAGGCCCACTCCGAAGAACAGGGCACCGAACTTCGCTTCCTTCATCATTTTTGCAACTTTTTCCAGATGCTGCCTTGGAACTCCCGCTACTGTGTCCGGGATCGATGCACCTCTCCCTCTCACCAGTGCCCTGAGGGCTGAAAGCACCGCATAATCGCCACCCGGTTCGATCCTTACAAATTCGTCGGCGACGTTGGCGGTCTCGGTATTACGTACATCCACGACAATGAGTTTTCTGTCCCTGAATGCATTTTCCATGAAGTATCCGTCTGCATAGGTGGTATACCTGCTCAGGTGGCGGGGATGTGCCTCCAGTGTATTGCACCCCCAGTAGACGATAAGGTCTGCCCTGTTCTTTATCTGCCCGAGCGTGCATCCCGGGTGACCTACCTCCTGGATCGCCATGATGGAGGGTCCATGGCAGACAGAGGTCGTACTGTCGATCACACCTCTCAGGACCTCGCAGATGTGCACCCCTGCGCACTGGGCCTCTCCCTGGGTTCCGCTCCACCCATAGAGGAGCGGACGTTCCGCAGATGTCAGGATCTGCACGGTATCTTCCACTGCCTCTTCAAGAGAAATCTCTTCCCATCCGTTGTTTATTCTCCGGATCGGCGATTTCAGTTTTCTTTCCGACAGGAACTTGCTCTGGGAAAGAGAACAGCCGTTGTCGACGGATATGATCTTGTTATCCTCGATCTCAACGATCAGGTCGTCGCAGAGGCATCCGCAGAAGGGGCATAATACATCATTCACCTTCATATTCTCTCCCTCCAATCCCGGACATCAGTTCGCCTATCGTTTTAATCTCTTCCTGTGTGGGTTCGATCCCGACGTTGCATGACTTGAAATCCGGCATCCCTGTGCTATGGGTGTGGCAGTTCGTAATATAATTGGCATATGGCCCGAATGGAATGAATACCGATCCTTCACTGACATCCTCGGATTTGACGACCTTCAGCACCACGTGTCCCGCTTCGCCGGTGACGAGGACATTCTCTCCTTCATCAACACCCATCTCGAACATATCCAGTGGATTCATGAAGCATGAGGATGTCTCTATGGCGTAATCGGGTGCGAATTTGCTCTTCACGTTGATGCCCTGTTTGATCGATCTCCCTGTATTCATTATGAATTTCATGAGGGTTCCTCCGTTACGTGGACGCCTGAGACCATCCTTGCCACCGTGATGGCGCCATTCGGGCAGGTCTCCTCACAGGTCTTGCATCCCTTGCACTTCTCCTCGTGGCATATCATCAACCGCCCTCCCCGCACCATCATGATGGCCTCGTCGTTTGATGGCATCCCGCTGGCGGCAAGTTTCGGGTCCTCAACTTTGTTTACCGGGCATGCTACCGAGCAGTTCCCGCATCGCTGGCATTTGCTGTCATCGACAGAGATATGAAACTCGGATATGTACCCGGTCTTATCCCTCTTCTGCATCTCAAGTACCCTTCCGCATGTGAGCACATCTTCCGGGCAGATCTCCACACAGAGCCCGCACCTGATACAGTGCCCCCTGCTGATACGAGGTTCCCATTTACCGTCCTTCGACTTTATGATCTCGATTGAGTCCGGAGTCGGGCAGATCATCATGCATGAGAGGCACTGGGTGCATTCATTTCCGGTTAAAGACGGGTAGTCCCTGAAGTAATCCGGTGAGACGAGGGGTGCGGTTTTTGCGAAGAAGAATTTTCTGAGCCATTCTCCCCTTATGAACTCCCTGATATACCAGATGACGGATGTACTCATTGGTTCACCTCTCGTTGCAGGCCACGCACGGGTCCGCGCTTATAAACGTGGAAGAAACATCAGCAACCGAGGTTACTTCTGTTAGCATATAGTGGGTGCACGCCTCGATGTTCATGACCGAAGGAGGCCGGATGGCGATATCTGTCACTCTGCCGTATTCGTCTATCTCAAGGAAATAGGTGAGTTCACCTCTCGGTGCCTCCCCGCTGTATTCCGTATATCCCGCGGTGTTGCATACGGCACCGTTACGGATATCTCCCCCGGGCATGATCTCAAGACACTTCCGTATGAGCTCGATACTCTGGAAGACCTCTTCGAACCTCACCATTATCCGGGCAAAGTTGTCGCCCTCTTTTCTGGATAAGGGTGTGAAACCAAGCTCCCGGTACGTGGGGTGTTTCAGCCTGAGATCCGATTCCGGGAGTGCGCTTGCACGTGCCGTGGGTCCGACCACATGCGCCTTTATGGCCTCGTCATGGGGCATCACCCCGACACCCTTGCTTCTCAGAGCAACGAGGGGAGCTCCCTCGAACATTTTCATGTACCTGCGGGTATCCTTCTCGATCTTTGAGAGCCCTGCAAGAAGTCCCGGGTATTCGTCCACAGGGAGATCAAACCTGACCCCTCCGGGGATGATATATGCGCAGTTTACCCTTGCACCGCTCAGGCGTTCCAGCTGGTCCATTGTGGTCTCCCTGATATTGAGAAGGTACATTGCGATGGTTTCGTGTTCTATGGTATAGCAGTATGAAAAGTTTGCGAGCAGGTGGCTCTGTATCCGGTCCAGTTCGTTGCAGATAACCCTGAGATATGCGGCCCGGGGGGTGGGCACAATGCCGTTGATCTTTTCCAGCGCCTCGATAAATGTCAGGTTGTGTATGACAGAACATATGCCGCAGACCCTCTCTGCCAGGAACATCACCTCCTGCCAGGGTCTGCCTCTCATGATCTTCTCGATCCCTTTTTTCATGTAACCAAGCTCGATCTCTGCGGAAAGCACCCTCTCGCCTGCGGTCTCACACTTGATCCTGACCGGCTCCTTCCAGCAGGGATGGACCGGCCCGAGCGGGACAGATACGTCAACCTTTCTTTTCATCTTTTGTTATCCTTTTTTTTATGTTCGTAATCCCTGAAGATCACAGGTGCAAGCGAGAGTACGGCAGCCAGGATTTCAGTGGGTCTTGGGGGGCACCCCGGAACCTCTGCGGAGATGGGAATGATATTTGAAGCAGGGGGATTGATGGTCCCTCCCTTCCTGTTGAAGACACATCCTGATATCGGGCAGTTGCCGATTGATATTGCAACCTTCGGTTCCGGAATTTTGTCCCAGATCATCTTGAGCTTGTCCTCCCACTGTGGGGTGACACCCCCCATGACCAGCAACACGTCCGCTTCACGTGGATTGTTGTGCACGTATATGCCATACTGTTCCAGGTCATAACGGGGCGAAAGCATTGCAAGCACCTCGATATCGCAACCGTTGCAAGATCCGGTATCCACATAGCAGACGTGTATGGAGCGTGACCGGACCGCGTTTTTGAGCCGTTGCAGGGCCTTCATTTAATCACTGCCTCCCGCAGCATTTCCATTCCTGAATCCAAAGCTTCTTCCATGGGTATGTTCGTACTCCGGTAATCTATTTTTTCACATATTCTTTGCATCTCTTCGGAGGTTACCAGGGGCACATAGCGGGTGAAGAGTTCTGTTTTCATCATGCTTTCGATACCTGATGTGGATTCGCCCAGTCTTTCCCATGTCTCATAACGGTCTGCAAGGTTTTCCAGCATCGACATGTCAAAACGCCCGACCATGATCTTTACCAGTTGGTTTTTTCCCATTCCGGTTTCTTCAGAGATTTTTTCAAGTGTCCGCCTGTGACGGGGGCTCTCAAGCACCCTCAGTTTCATCATCCTGAGGTCTTTTTCGTATATGTATGTAGTCATATCATTGCCCCTCCTTTGAGCAGACCGTATATGAGAAACAATAGTATCATGATCCAGATTACAGCCCCCTTCCTTGCAGTGAGGATCTCTGCGCATCTCTCTCCCGACCACGAAAGAACAGCTATTGCCGAGAGAATGACGATCAGGCAGAGTGATTCGGGAATGAGACTGCCACGTTCAAGCGCCTGCAATATGGCGATGATCGCGTATGCCCCTGCTGCAAGGGTGATGATCACCGGAATTTTATTTTTCATATCCATACCCACACCCCCAGTGCCACGGCATATGCGGCCATGATGAGTATTGCAATTGCCTGTATCGTAAGTGCATCGTAGGGTGAAAGCATGGGGGAGAGTGCGCAGACGAATGAGAGGGAGATTAGCAGTATGAGCATGAGAGCCAGCATGATCCACCACTGGAAGATCCCTGCAAAGATCAGCACGAAGACCAGCAGAAGGACAAACGTCTTTATGGAATACCCCAGTTCAAGCCCTGCACGCCATGCACCGAAGTGTTCTGTCTTGCCTCCGCTGACGATCTCCTTTGCCTCCATATTTCCGAACGGACTGTAGGGCATCTTGGAGAGTACAATAAGATACAGTGCTGCGGCGGCAGGGAGTGCGTATATGATCAGCGGGCCGTGTTCTGCCTGCCACCCGACAATGCCGGATATCATCAGTGTGTTGGTGATCAGGTATATGACACCACAGGTGGCCAGCAGCGGCAGTTCGGATGCTGCCGAGATGACGGACCTGATTGCACCAAACTTGCCGTAAGGTGACCCGGAAGAGAGGCCCATCCCGTGCTCCACGATCTTGTGCAGGAGATATAGCCCGAATACGATGAGCAGGCTCCCTCCTGAGATGACCACGAAGAGCGCTGCGCTCCAGATCCCAATACATACAATGACCACTGCCATAAACAGCACTGGGGTGGCCGTTGCCGGAATCCATGTCTCCTTGAATGAGAACTTGAGCATGTGCAGGAACTCCTGCCATATTGGAGGTCCCGGTCTCCCCTGTACCCTTGCGATAACCTTTCTGTGAATACCATGGAAGAGAAGCCCGAGGAACGCGGATGCAATCAGATACTGGATCATGTCAATAACCTATAAATGGAATGTCTCCTTCTTTTTCCGACAACGTCCACCAGAGATATAGTGTGATGGCAAAGAACGGGAACGCGATCGAGATCACCGCCCCCGAGAGCCAGAACGGCAGGTATCCCCAGGCTGATGCCAGTGACAGGGTGATGCACAAGATCCCTGTGAAGATTGCCGCTACAAGATATCCTTTTTTCCCCATCTCTATCACATCGATATGATTATCTCAATTGCTCTCAGGAACAGGATCAGCGAGCTGATATGAACCATGAGTATGAACGGAGCTCCGGGCGATCTTGTGATCTCTGCTTTCGCCACATAGAACGGTGCCATCCCCTCTCCCATCACTCCAACCATCAGAAATGCCTTGGCGATTACCGGCACGATTATGCCTGCCGAGTACAACTCCCAGAGACTCAGTGTTCCGGTTGTCGCTGCGGTGATGGCGGCGCTTCCGAATAGCGGTATGGTTGCGATCATTGCCAGGATGCCGTACTGGTAGGCAGCGTTCCTGACATGGGTGTTCCTGTATGCCGCGACGATCCCAATATTTGTGATACCAATCATCGAGCTGAATAGCGCGAAGTTGAAGAGATCCCCGCTGACGGCGGCCCCGAATGTGGCGAGCCCGCATGCTGCTGCCATGAAACGCTGGAAATTCAGGTCCACGCCTTCTATCGCCCGGGTATAGCATGCGTCCTCGCCGAAGACGATGTTCATCTGTTTTTCCGTTCTGGAGAGTACTGCTATCAGGGTGAATATTATTGCAAATACCAGCAATGTTGCCGTGAACGGGGTGAAGTAAGGCACGATGTCGCCGAACGGCACACTGGCGAATGCCTCTCCCCCGATAGCAGATGAGGAGAGCACCAGATCAGACATGTCCGTCACCACCGTAGAAGGTGCCCAGGAGCGACATCTTTGCACTTACTTTGATCAGTATCGCACTTCCTGCCAGCATGACCGCGAAGAACCAGTACTGGGGAAGGATCATGAATATGAAGAATGCGATGATCCAGAAGACCCATGCATAACCGCTCAGTGTCTCCATAAGCTCGAACCTTTCAGTTGATTTTATGCACATCAGGTAGAATATGACGCCGATTCCCGCAACTGCGCCGCCGGAAAACCCGGAGAGCACGATGCCGTATATGACCATTATCGCCGCAAGTATCGCCGGGGCAGAGTCCATCACCTCTATACGTGGTGATGGGACAGGAGGGGTGGTGAAGCCTTCCTTGACCAGATAGAGCTCGGAGAGCGCCATCAGCTCGGATATCCCGACCACCAGTCCGGGGAGTATCAGGGCTTCTGCCAGATCTGTGGCCAGCAGGGCGATTATAAATAGCGCGATGATCTCAGCCAGGTCGGTAAGAAGAAGCCTGTGGAGGTCGTCTCTCTCCCGCACCATGGCGTAAAAGGCGATGATGATGGCGATAAATGCGGCTCCCATTCCAATCATGTACAGGGCGGTGTTCTCAATCATCGTGGTCACCTCTCCTGAACAGGAATGCGGCGATCCCGAACGCCACGAAGAGTATGGATGTTTCTACGACTGTATCAAGGCCCCGTGTATTGTAGAGTATCTCGTCGATGATCCCGCCCGGGTGAGAAACGATGGTGGTCCCGAGGTGACGGGTGGTGTCTGCCATCCATGAAGAAAGCGGGGTCAGGTACCCGGTAACATAGCCAAGGTATGGTGAATTTTCAGGGTATTGTGCGGCCACAATGGCCTTCTGGAACGGCGCCCCGCCTCTTTCATAGGGATACAGTGAACTCTCCGGGTGGAGGTCCTTTGGATATATCTGGTCCGTGTCATAGGAGAGGAGGGGGAGTGTCAGTATGCCCACAATCGCGAGACCGATCCCGACAATGGCATATATGGTGACGATATTCTCAAGCCTGCTCATGTATCGCGAGAGCCTGGGGATGATCATCACAGGTGCCTCCTTTCAGTAACCCTGACGAGCACGAATGTGGATATGGCGGTCACCGCGATGAAGGTCAGGAGGGCAAGTGTCTCATTGAATATGAGGAATATAAGGAGAAGTCCCATTGCAGGTATCTCCAGGTTGATGATCCGTACCAGGTAGGTATTTTTTCCGGGGAAGGCCACCGAGAGTGCGCCGATGATGATCAATGAGATGCCCAGGAAAAATTCAATCAACGCTCTCTACCTCCTCAAGCCTCAGTACGATGATGGTGGTGATTGGCATGATCAGTGCGACTGCAATCGCCACGTCAAGGTAACCGGAGATGACGATGAACGGGAGCACGCCTGCCGTGATGATGGCAAGCCCGATCAGCTTCTCGTACTGGTCTTTAGATGACCATACCGAAAAGGCACCTGAAAGCGCGATGATGGCAAGGATGATCTCGTACCATGCCGCCTCAATCATTTTTTTCCTCCCTTTTTGCGATGGTGCTCGCGATTGCGTTCGACTCAAGGGTGGAACCCACGAAGAAGGCTGCGGCGGCTCCGATGGTGAGGGGGTGGGGTAAGATGAGAATGATGGCCCCGGTCATGGAGAACCCGAGTACGTTCAGGAAAAGTAGTTTTTTCAGTTTTTCTTTCTCCAGGATGATCCTGATGACTGCATACAGTGCAGCCAGCATG
>Ga0272441_10002488_pt1 | contig 37012 bp, 50 predicted proteins | sample SSMProp6N_FD_193582 | JGI IMG/M metagenome (GOLD analysis project Ga0272441, IMG submission 193582) | Marine sediment archaeal communities from Little Sippewissett salt marsh, Falmouth, MA, United States - SSM-Prop-6N | ecosystem: Environmental > Aquatic > Marine > Wetlands > Sediment ...
CCAATCTATTTCTTTTTTCTCTTCAACCTTTGGTTCTTCCTTAACTTCTCCAAACCACTTATCAATACTTTCAACCTCATAATTCATTTTGATAGGGAATATTTTTTTAACATCTCCCTTATAGAAAACCAAAACATTCTGGTGCATTCTTCCAATCTTTCTCGTGGGAACAAAAAACTTTTTAATCCTCAACCCAAGAGAACCAGTGCTTCCCACCAGAATCAATTCATTATAAAATTTCATTCCTGCGTCTTGAAATGCCTTAATCGTATCCTGAACAAACCCACGATAATATCCATCTCTATCTCTGATTTCTGAAACCACAAAACAAGCAAATCTGTTATCCTTTAACTTCTTAACACAATTCTTTATGATAGACCGATAATCCCCAAGAAAATCATCATATGTATTCATACAACTCAATTCACCATCTAAATTTGAATAAACCTCCAAATCATAATAAGGAGGGCAAGAGAAAATAAAATCGAACTCATTCTCAAGCATAGGAACTATATGTCGGCTATTTCCTAAAATCCATTTGGGGGCGGTGCCGATTTCCTTTGCTTGTTTAACATTCGATTCTACTTGCTCAGGTCGGAGCTCTATACCAGTATAACGATATCCTTTAAGTCCAGCAACAATACCTCTGACAGAGCCTCCAGCGAAGGGGTCGAGAATAGTACCCTCGGTTGGAACAAACCACTTATACATCAGTTCACATAATACTGGGTCGAAAACAGAAACATTTTTAGCCCCATGAGAAACAACTGTTTTGCTAAAACCCAAGAGATTTTGGTCTCTTCCCTCCTCACTCTTTATGCCTAGACTCAACCACCATCGTTTCCGTTCCTGCCAGTTTCCTGTTGTTGAATTTAGAACAGAAAAAGGAGGCAAAATAAATTCCTTCTTCAGCCTATTGTCTGTGACGGTTTTTCCCATTTCTTGCCCTCATAATTGAATCAAACTTTTCATATATAAAGTCTTTTCTTTTTTTAATATTATTGAAACATCATTTTATTTTGTTTTTCGTCGTATTTTTCTTCCATTTTGTTTATCTTTCCTTCTGTTTTTTTGATTTTCTCCTCTGCACTTTCTATTCTACACAATAAATCCTCAAGTATACTTTGATTTGTTGTTATAACTCTTATAAGAGTTCTCATATCCTTTTTCAGTTTCTTTTCATCCATGTTTTCCCTCCTAAAACTTACAGTATAATTTATATTGACAATTCCTACACATTTTTTCTGTTCTCGGTTCTTTTAAATATTCTCCATTCTCTATTGCTTTATCAATTTTATCTTTTAACAAATTCACTTCATCTCTCACAGCCAATTGTTTTTCACTATTATACTTAACCACTCTCCACTCATTAACTGGTAAAAAGAAAAAATAAAACTTCTCTAATTTTTGATTGAACTTATTTTCAAAAAGTATCTTATAAATCTCTGCTTGAATTCTATAATTATAAGACAAGGACGGATAACTACCTGTTTTCCAATCTATTGCCTTATTCAAATTCAAATCTATATAATCAATAATCCCATAAAAACCCTGTTCTCCAATTTTAACCTCTGTTAGTGGTTTTGAAGCAATTCCTCCATTGATATTTTTACTCTCCCACACAGCATGGTTCTGCAAAGATAAAAATGCTTTTTTAAGATGTTCAGCAGTAAATGATTTATCCCATATTTCTTTTAAATGAGAATATGATATTCCAAGAATGTCTTCAGCCGTTCCTTCTGTAAGATAATGATTTTTATAATATCTATCAATCGCTTGATGAACATAATTTCCTACATCTAAAACATCCTGATTGAAGAAAACAGCATCTTTTCTTTCTCTATAACACTTATAAGCAAAAGGACAACCTCTAAATGTAGTTAATGCCGACTGACTTATTCCATGCATTATTTCATCCTACTTTTTTTATCTTTCCACATCAAGTAAAGTAATCTTATTACGACCCTTAATGAATACCCTAAAATCAAAAATAAAATAAAAATTATAATCATTTTTTCTCCTTTAATATGTGATGTATTGAAATAAAAGCAAATACAAGTAATGATATAATTGCTAGATATAATCCTATATGATATGACAAAACTGGCGAAATCTGTAACCACCCATTAGACATATGTCCTGAGTTTGCCATTCCAGATACAGATACATCTATACACCAAAACGACATCATCTGAAGCATACATAATACTACAATCATTATTACCCAATCACTCTTATCTTTAATTATTTTCATACTGTTTTCCCTTCAAATGGATAACTTATTGCATGTAACAATATTCCACATACTCCTGCTATCTGTAAACTAAATTCATTAAAATAAAAACCAAACCCTAAAATCAAAAATGATGACGGAACTAAAACTACATAAGGTAACATACCAATTTTTTTCTTATCTTTTAACCACTTTCCTTTTGAACTATGATGTGATATTTCAAACCCCATCATTATCTTTGTTCTATACCATTTTGGTTTATATCCTAACTTCACTGCTTGATAATAATGAAGAGCTTCGTGTGTAAATCCTATAGATAAAACAATCATAAAAGTTATAATTGTATCAGCAAGAATTGGAATGTCGAAATAAACTTCAAACCAATAAACAAATCCCAACATTATCATTATCAAAAATACTATTCTCGTCAACCAATGCTTAAAACTAGCTCTCTTATCTTCCTCTTCTTTCATTTTTCATACTTCCCATATAAATTAATTAAATATGCTCCATACGTTTTTAGTTGGATATCATAACTTGACCCGACACTAATCCTAAATTCTGTTTCTCCTATCTTTGTTAGAGCATCAATCTTATCTTCCATTTTCAAAACCTTTGAATCTTTTATCAATCTCCTTAACGACTCTATAATTTCATTCACATCATATGCCTTTTCATAAAGTAAAGTATCCCAATATCTATCAACTATATTGATATCTCCCTTTCTTACTGCAACAAAAAGAGTTCGAACATGGTCATCATTTATATAACAAACTGTATCATAAATTGTTTCTTCATTGATATTCGATACATTCCCTAACTTTAATTTCTGGAGAGTATTCAAAGCCGTTCTCATTGAACCATTAGATAGAGTTGCTAAAAGGTGGAGAGCTGGTTGAGAGATATCAATTCCCTCTGATTCTGATATTTTCTTAAGCATTATTTTCATATAAGTTGGTTTAATTGATTTGAATCTAAAAGTAACACATCTGTCAATTAAAGGTTGAATTACCTTATTTGGATAATTACAACTTAAAATAAATCTACAAACATCAGAGTTAACTTCTATAATTCTCCTTAAAGCGTTTTGGGCATCTCTTGTAATATTGTCTGCTTCATCCATAAATATAATCTTGAAATCCTGACCTATAATCTTTGCTCGAGCAGAACTTTTAACTTTCTCTCTAATATCTGATAATTTCCTTTCATCACTTGCGTTCATTTCCATGAAATAGTTTTTCCAGTCTTTTCCATATAACTCTCTAGCAAGAGCAACTGCAGTTGTTGTTTTACCACATCCTGGTGGTCCTGCAAATAACATATGTGGTATATCCTTGTTTTTAACAAATTCCTTTAAAAACTTTGTTACATGTTCTTGTCCGACCACATCGTCTAAAGATTCTGGTCTCCATTTTTCCATAAAAATTGTTTTCGTCATTTACTCGTTCTCCCATTTTCTCATTATTTCTTTTAACATATAAAAAACTACTAATATGATAACATATCCTACGCAAACTATAACAAAGTTCATACTCCTTAAAAAATTTATAGCACTACTAAAACCATTCATTAAAATAAGAGAAACAAAACTCCATAAAATAAAAACAAACATCATTACAGTTCCAAATAAACTCATATTTTCACAATCCTTCTCAAATCTTCTCCTTTACATCCAATTCCTTCTGACCTTGGGACTTTTTTAACTGCTAATCCTAATTTCATTCCCCACTCTATAACTTCATCATTTCCTGAAACAAGAATGTCAAACATAGGAAGTTTATCTGTATTTTTATAATCTGTAAGTTTCCCATCAATTAACCTACAACTTGCTCTTGTTGTAAAAACTGATTCAAATATTGTTGAAACATCTTCTCTAGAAATTACTCTTGGCTTATCTTCTGTAATTCCTATGATAACTTCATAATCCTTTAATAACTTAGTTATAGTCAATATATGACCTAAGTGTGGTGGTTGAAATTTTCCAGGAAACAATACTTTTATCATTTACTCGATGACTCCCTAAAAAACCAACTTATTTCTCCAAGCATTTCTTTTAAAAAGTTCTTTAGGTCTTGGTCTTCACACTCTATTGATATACTAACTTTCATTTTCTTTCCTCCATATCCTCTATTTGTTTAGTTAAATATTTTTTAACTAACCTTATTTCTTCGAGATATCTTATTATCTCATCAACTTCTTCTTCCAACTCTCCTAAGTATTTTTTATTATGATTTATCTCATCTTGAATAGAAACGTTAGATATATACTCTCCAACATCCACTTTTTCTCCTTTCTCCAACTTTTTCAATGGAATGTCAATGGAATCATATTTTCTAAAAGGAAAGAAATGACGAGTTGTTCGTGGAGGAAACAAATCCCCTGTAACTCCTCTTCTAATAACTTCCTCTTTAGATATATTTATTGGTCCATTGACCACATGACGGTGCATCAAATGAGTCCCCACCCTAATATGAGGACTACTATAATCAACATATATAACTGGGGCGAATTTAAAACTTTCGTGTAAGAGAAAAATGTATCTGTGTGAACCATCTAAAACAATATTATGTTCCTTTTCAACAATTAAAGGATGTTTCATAACTCCATCACTATATATCATTTTAGTTAAATTCTTTAAATGATTAGGAAAAACATATTCCAAAGGTCTTAAATTTTTAACAGGAACTAACTCAAACATATCAATACCTCCATACAAAATCTTCTGTTTTTATTTTCTTCCCATACCTATACATTCCCACAAGAGCATGACTTTTAAAGTTTTTCTGTGGTGTTCTCCAATCTTCTCCATACCTATACTCCAAATAATCCTCTTTTGGAGAAGGAACTTTGATATCCATTCCATAATATTTTATCGTATCTAACTTCTTATAAAAATCACTTGGAATCAAGAAAATAAAATGATATGAGTCGATTTTTTTATAGACTATTGAAAAGACGTCAACCATTTTTTCTCTTGTTTTTTCAGGTAAAACAGAACAAAACTTTGTTAATACCTTTGTAATACTTAGTGGAACAGCACTTCCATGACTAACTTTTAACTCAGGATTTCTTAAACTAATAACCCAAATCATATAATCCATAAGTTTTCCTGGTTTATGAATAGGCATTAACATTTCATACCCACAAAAATCATAATCTAAAGGAAAAACAAACAAGCCTATTGGACACCCATCTTTAAACAAACCATAAGGAACTTTTTCATCTATATTATCAATAAAATCACTATAATATACCTTAAAACCTTTTTCTTTCAAAATATCAATGGATTTATTTATCTTATCAATTTCATCATACCTTAATCCCAAATCGAAATCATGGTCCCAAGAAATTATCTTTCCATCTCTAACTGCTCCTAACAAAGAACCACAATCTAACCAGAAAGTAACTCCGTTTTTATCGAATACATCTTTAACTTCTTTCAATATCTCTATATCTTTACACATTTGTTGCCTTCTCAAATACAAAAAACCAAAAACCAGTTTCTTTCCTATGTTGAAGCATCTTCTTTGATACTTTAACCCTAAATCCTCCTTTCATAAACATCTCAATTAACTCATCTGGAGTTCTGTATATAGAATTATAAATCGTTCCTATTTCCTCTGAAAACTTATCAATAATTTCAAATCTTTTTTCAATTCCAACTGATTCTTTTAATATAACTTTTCCATTTGATTTCAAATGTCTATTGATATTGTCTATTGTCTTTTCAACTGTTTCATCATTAATATTATTAAATAATCCACAGATAACAACAGCATCAAATGCTTTATCATAAAGAAAATCAGAACTACTATAACATAAAAACTCAACATTCTTAATGCTTCTTTTCTTAACTTCTGCTCTCCCAATATCAACTAAAGGTTGAGAATAATCAACCGCCAAAACAAAATCTACATATGGAGACAAATCTATCGCAATTCTTCCTATCCCACAACCCAAATCTATAATATTCCTGTCATTGGAAAAATCGAGATGTTTTTTTATTTCTTTTTTCTCTAGTTCATCTCTTTTCTCAACATCTTTTCCTTCTGAGAATGTTGTTACTGCATGAAAACTAACTTCTCCATATTTTTTTGCCCTCTTATCCCAAAATTTTTTAATTTTTTCCTCATCTACTTTTTTCATAAAATCCCTCATATTCTATTAATGCTACAACCTCTTCTTTGGTTTTGAAATTCATAGCACTCTTGACATATATCTTTACATTCTGGTTCCCATTTTGGATTATAACAATATTCTTTTTTACATATCGAACAAACACTTACTACTTTCATTTTATCCCCTTATATTCAAAAACATATTTTTCAACCTTTTTTTCACATCCAATCTCTTTCCTTTTTTAATTACAAGAATCGAGTAATTCACAATCTGTAACCCTATTGCTATTGGTATCATAATTTTTATGATATTAAACAATCCTCCTATTAAAAATATTAACCATAACTCTTCAAATGGAGTATAATATGAGTGTAACCAAGAAAATCTTGTTTCATAAGTGAACCTTTCAACAAATAGAAAACCCACAAAAACAACTAGATAATGAAGACCTATCCAGAATGTTCCTAAAAACCATTCTCCTTGAAGATAATACTGACTCCACCAAACTCCAGCGAACATAACTACAACAGAAGTCGTATCTGAAATATAATCCAAATTTTTCCCAAACTTTGAAGTTGTTCTCGTCAACCTCGCAATCTTTCCATCTGTAGAGTCTAACGCCAACCGTAAATAGAAAAACACTGCTCCCAATATCAAATGATTAGTTGCAAAAAGAAACCCTGTAACAAAGGTTACAATGAATGTAAAGAAAGTTACAATATTCGCTGATATTCCAGACCATACACAGAATCGAGCAAGAGCAGTAGTAAGATGTCTATCAAATATGTTTATGATAAACACATCTTTAGAGAATGTAGGTTCTCCTTCTCTTGGTTTAAAGAAAGGTTTTCTCACTATAAAAACTCCTTTGTATAAATTTTACTTAATCTTTCAAAAACCTTATCATCTGTTTCTGCTTTTTTTATTTCTTTCCATTTGTCCTTATCAAAATTGACATATAACGGAAATGTTCTTTGTAATCCTAATATCTCTTCCTTTGTAATTTGAGACATATCAAGAACACATTCTCCTCGATAATCACCTGCCAAATACCCTTTTGGAAGATATTTCTCTCTTACACAAAGGTCGTACAAAGGTGTACCTCTATATGGATTAAATATATTAACAATTGGGTTATGAATCTTAATCTTTCTTAAAAAGTTTATAGTATCAAATATCATTTCTCTTGTTTCAAAAGGTATTCCTATCATTATATTGACACAAACTCTCATATCTGTTTTCTTTAATATTTTAACTGCTTTTTCTATATCATATTTACTAACATTTTTCTTTAGAATACTGTTTCTTATATAATCATTACCGCTCTCTATACCTATAGCAAAACCTTTACATCCAATTTCTTCAAGTGCCTTTACTTTTTTCTCTGTTATCATATCTGCTCGTGCTTCTGCCCAAAATGGTATCTTAAATTCCTTATACATCTCTGTAAACTTATTGAAATCTTTTTCTGATTTCGCTAAAAAATCTGCATCAACAAATTTAATAAAACCAATATCATATTTTTCCTTTAAATATCTTATCTCATTGATTGTTCTTTCTATATTCCTTACTCTAAAAAATCTTCCATGACCATTATAAATATCTTGAAGTTTCGGATTACAACAAAAAGAACACTGACCAAAACAACCTCTAGATGTTTGAATTCCTGCTGTAACAACAACATCTCCCAAAAATGGTTTATACAATCTCTTTTTATCAAAAACAGACCAATCTTGAAAAGGAATATCATTAAGATTCTTCAGAGGTCTAATATCATTTTTAATAATCTTATTATCCCTTTTCACCCACAAATTTTTGATATGAGAATAATCTTTTTTGTCTCTTACATAATTTGCTAAATCTACAATTGCATCTTCTCCTTCTCCTATACAAACAATATCAACTGCATCTTCATTGATAACTTCTTCAGGTGAAAATGTAACATGAATTCCACCCATTATCTTAATACATGGATAATCCTTCACTTTTTTCAATAAATTTAAACCCTGTAAATAAGAAATTTCAAAAACAGATACCCCAATGATATCTGGTTTATATTCTTTAACATTTTTTTCAAAATCCTCATATAAGTCTCTGTCAAAACGCTGAATTCCCATTTGTTTCCTTTTTTCATCTGTTCCTATAACCTGAAGAGTTCTCTCTCTAACCTTATCTCCTATTTCTTTTCCAGAATCATAAAAAGTTGTATCGAAAACATTCACATCATGACCAGCTTTTTTAAGAGAAGCAGACAATATTGATATCCCTATTGGTATCAAATTATCCATAGCAGGATTTGGGTAAACAAGCAAAACTTTTACTTCTTTTTTCATTATACCTTTCTCTTTTTAAGAGAAGACCCCTTAAGCATTCCAGTTGTAACTTTTTTAAATTTTTTGGGTGTCTTCCAGTCTTTTCCGTATCTAAACAACAAATAATCATCAATTTCTGTAGGAATATTAACCTGAGTTCCATAAAAATTAATTTTAGATAAATTCATATAATAATGACTCGGTATTGTTTTCACAAAATGATTTGTTGCTTTATTTTTATATATATCATTTAAAAATAAAATAAGTCCATCCCTTATATTATTAGGAATTATTTTACAAAACTTAATTATTTTTTTAGTAATATTATGTGGTATTCTATCTTCTTTTACTTCAATTCTTAAATTTAATATCCACAACAAATAATTTAAAATTTCTCCAAACAAACCCTTTGATTCAACATACTCAGTAGAAATCTTTCCGTTCTTTGAAGTATAAGCGGCTATATCCATATTACAGTCATTTTTTACAATATTAAGACTTGGTGGTATTTCATCATTATGTATAAGTGTTTCATATCCTAAATTATTCATATCTATCTGAACAAAATACAACTTCTCAAAGTCTTTTCTCCAAATTCCAATATCAATATCTGAATCCCAAGGAATAACCTTTTTATCTCTAACTGCTCCCAAAATAGTCCCATCTCTAAGCCAAAAAATAATGTTATTTTTATCACATGAATTTTTAATGTCTTTTAACATTTTTGCTACTGTTTTTTCATCCATAAATCCTCAAGTGTGGACAATTCTCACAAGATGGTAACATATTATTTTCCAATATTTTCATTCTGAACTTCCTAAATTTATCTGAATTCCACACTTCCTCAAAATTATCTTTTTGTATATTTCCAAATGTCTTAATGATATAAGGGCAAAATCTAACATCTCCGTTTGGGTCAATCTTTGACCTAAACATATAAGTACAAAGTAAACGATATTTCTTCCTTACATTTCTTGTATAACAAAGATATGGAAGACTTGGTTCATCATTGAAATATTTTGGGTGCATATCAAAAAGTTCCCCAGACAATATCATTTTACTCCAACTCTTTATTAAATCACTAAAAGCAAAATTATATTTTGGAGCAAACTTTGCTTGAGCTTCGTAATTTAACTTTTCTCCCATCATTCTAGATGCCTCTTCAATTTCGTGAACTGTTGTAAAAACAGGTAACTGAAATCTAATCTTATAAATTCCAAGTTGCCTCTTTAAATTTAACATATCTGGAAGTTGCTTGACATTTAAATTTTGAATACAACATTCAAACAAAACCTTATGGTCTTTAGCCATTTCTCTAGAAAAATGAACAAGTGTTTCAAATAATTCAGGAGAACCACGAATTTCATTATGAATTGCTCCAATTCCATCAAGAGATGTTGTTATTTCAACTAAACCTTTTGATTTCAACAATTCAATCTTAGATAAATCCTTAAAAATCAAAGCATTTGTTGCTACAATATTATAAGCACCTCTCTCCTTAAAATAATCAAATATCTCGAACATTTCTTTCTTAACAAAAGGTTCTCCTCCATTAATTTTAACGATTTTCCCTTTAACATCAATTTTATCCCACGAATTGCGTATCTGCTCCATGTTCATTTCATCTTTTATTTCAGTCCATTCCCTTTGGGGTCTCATTTCCGCTTGTCTACAATGCTTACAATTAAGATTACACCTTAAAGTTGGTAGATAATCAAAATCAGCATCTTTTAAATCAACTACACCTGTTTCCATTATCTTTTTGGTTAACCCTCTAAAATCCTTTTTAAATCTTACATCTGAATCAAATTTCATTATAATACCTCATATTTTTTGATGATGTCCTTATCTCCTAACATTAGTTTTTCAACATCATCATAAATTTCTCTTATTCTCTTTTCTCCTTTCTTTGATATTTTCATAAAGAAATCATCTCTCTTTTTCCTTTGTCTTTCTAATTTTTCGTCAAAAGATATAATTTCTCCATTACCACACTTCATTGAAGCATGAGTTATCAGTGCTTCATTCCAAGTTTTGATGTTCAAATTATCTGGATTAATTCCTTTATATCCTGTCTCTTCAACTATCTCCTTTATGAAATTATGAGTTGCTATTATTTTTGCAACTCTTTCAAGACCAAGGCTTTCAAGAAATTCTGCCCCTATTATTGGGTGGTGAAGAGAATCATCAGATATACAACTTCCAATATCATGTAAAATTGTGGCAATTGTCATTTCTTCTTCATCAATTTTAACAGAAGGATTGTTTATTCTAATTTTTCCAATTGTATCTTTTACAATCAAAGACATAAAAATAGCATGATTTCTATACCCTTCTTTATTTTTTATAAACTTGCTTTCCTTTGCTTTTCTCTCTAAAACGCCTAATGCATCTTTTGATGTTTTTATATCATTTTCCATATATCCCAACCTCTTCAAAACAGACTTAATTAAACCCTCTTCTTTTTTAGTTAAATTTATTTTATTATAACTTTGATATATTTCATTTATAATATTGTGGTTTTCGTCAGGGTCATTCAATAAGTCATAAACCTCAACAGTATTCTTTGTTCTATTAACAATTATTTTGATATCATCTTTTCTGACAGATTGTAAAGAACCTTCTCCTCTATTCTCGAACAGTTCCTCTGAATAAGAATAAGGATTACTATAATTAAGTAATGGAAAAATACTACAACCATCAAATTTCTCTTTTGTATTTATTTCTAACAAATAAAGAATTGTAGGAACGATATCAATTGACCTAACAGTATAAAACACATCTTTGTTTTTTTCTAATGTTCTGTCCTTAATTATCAAAGGGATTTTTAAATCTGACTCATACATAGTTCTATGTTGTGGATAATCATAATTGAAACTTTCTCCGTGGTCACTTGTTATCACAATCGTTGTGTTATCCCATATCTTTAATTTTTTAAGTAATTCAATCATTGGTTTAAAAAGGTTTTCGTCCATATACTTAATCTTAGCATCATAGTATCCATTATCTGATAATTTTCCTTTTTCTATCAGACCATCTTTTAACATTTGTCTTTCAGCATGATAATGAACCTTGAAATAGTGCCCCCAAATAAAAAATGGTTTCTTATGGTTTTTTTCTATCCACTTCAACATTCTTGGAACCCACCAATTACCCCAAATTGTATCTAGTTCTTCTCCTCCTTTCTTATATTTCTTTGAATTCCACCCTGTTTCTCTTGTTGGTTCATCAAAAAAATCAAATCCATTAGCAAAACCATGTCTCTTTGAAAGAAAATCAATTCCAACAAACCCAGCAGTTTTATAACCTTTCTCCTTTAGTATATTTGATATCAATTTAGTATTAACTTTACAAAATGGGTCTCTGACTCCTGTTTTATCAGGGTTTTTTCCACTAAGAATTGATGCATGAGCAACTGGAGTTAAACAAGAAGTTGCAATAACATTTTTAAACAATACCCCTTCACTAGCAATTGAATCTAACCACTTTGTTTTTATTTTTTTATATCCATAACAACTTAAATTGTCAGGTCTAACTGCATCCATCGTCACTAAAATTACGTTCTTCATACTCCATACCTCTCTTATATGCTTCTCTTATAAAAGTTCCTCTATAAATTGGTGTTCTTTCTAAATATCTTACATTTATTCCGTTTCTTTTCATATTAAGATATGCTCTCTCGTTTCCTGTTACAACAATATCAAACTTAGGCAGGTCATCAAACTTTTTTCTTGTAATAAACCTTTCTTCGGATTTAATAATTTGATATTTGTCTGGAAAATGTTTAAAAACTTCATTAAGAATATTAATTATTTCTTCTCTCGGAATAAGCATTGGCTTTTTCCCGTCGTATGTATTATTTGAAACCGCTATTATGATTTTATCATATTCGTCTTTTATTTTCAACAAAGAAATAACATGCCCCAAATGTGGTGGGTTTGCCCTGACTGGAAATATAGCTATCATACTTTCCTCCTATTTGTCAAATTAAATAATTCTTTCATAGGAACACACCTACTATCAACACCCAACGACCTTTCATCTCTAAGAATTATCTCTGCTGTTTCTTTCATTGATTTATAACTACTCCTTAGAAGATGGTTTGCATAAATAACAACAGATATTCCAAAACTCTTTAACTCTTTTTCATCTATTTGATTATATGCTGTTGGAACAGCAATTAAAGGAACTTTTTTATCAAATTTACTATACTCAATACAAAACTCAAATAGTCTTGATGGGCAATCACTTTTACTATGAATCATAATTGCATCTGCTCCAGCTTTGATATACGCCTTTGCTCTCTTTAATGCGTCTGAAACATACTTTCCTGCTATCAATGATTCTATCCTAGCGAAAATCATAAAGTCTTTTGTCATTTGAGCATTTTTACCTGCTCTAATTTTTTCACAAAAAACAGATATGTCTTCTTGTATATGTTTAGCGTTAGGCATTAAAGAATTAATTTTTGGAAATTTTTTATCCTCAATTATAACTGCTGACACACCTAACCTTTCTAATGTTCTAACCATATATTCAAAATGCTCAGTTTGACCTCCTGTATCTGCATCAACTATAAGTGGTTTTGTTGTTACCTCTAATATTTCATTGATTGTATGTATCCTTGAGTCCATTGATACCAACTCAATATCTGGTTTTCCCTTTGAAGCAGAATCAGTAAATGATGATTCCCATATAGCATCAAATTCCTTTCCATTTACTTTTGTATTTTCAGCAATAAGTCCTGATATACCATTATGTGCTTCTATAACCCTAACAATTGGTTTAATGTTAATCAATCTCCTTAACATCATCATTCGTTGTTCTGGAGTAATTCCATTTCTTCTATAATCTTCAATAATTAAAGTAGATGATATTCCTTGAGAATAAGGAATCTCGACAACTTTTCCACCCCATTCTTTAAGAACATCAATAACTTTTTGTCTTGTTTCTTTTTGAACTCCTATTCTCCAATCATCTCCGTTTGTTACTATATCTGGTTTATACTTTCTGAGATTGTCTGTATAATCAAGTGATTCTTGTGGAACAATTTTCCAAACTCCTTCTTTGTCTTCAATCAATGATTTCCTTTGTTCGTACGACAGAGCTGGAACTCTTTTATAAGATACAACTGCTTCGTCTGTTAGTAATCCAACTATTACTTTTCCAAGTTTTCTTGATTCATTTAATATATTCTGATGTCCTGGGTGCCAAAAATCAGCAACCATAGCAGTATAAACAATTTTCTCTTTCATATTTTTAACACACCCTTTATGAACCATATAGGAAATGTAATTATCAAAAAGAAAAATATCAAAAATCTTTTTATGTCATCAACATATCGCATTCATAAACCTCCTTTTTATCTCTTTATGTGGTATATCAATTCTTGGAACTTCCTTTTCACTATTTCCACAAAATATTACTTTACAATAACCACAAATACATCTAAAATCTATCACATTTGATATTGTTTTTTGCCCTCCTGTCGATTGATATTGATTATTATCCAAAATATACAAATCCAATTTAATTTTTTTGTTTTTAAGTAGTTTTTCCAACAAAACCAAACTTCCTAAACTCATTAATATCTCTCCATCGCCAGCAATAACTACTACCTTTTTGTTTGTATTTAAAGCAATTCCTATTCCAATTCCTAATGATGCTCCCATTGAACCCTGAACATAAAAGTTTTTATCTCTATCCTTAACAAAATAAACTTCTCTTGATATTTTTCCTGCCGAAGTAATAACTATTTCATCATTAATTTGATTCATAATTTCCTTTATGGCGTCTAATCTTTTCATACGTTTTCCTCCTATACTCGTGATAACAACTTTTTGAACAAAAATGACCAAATTTTGAACCATGCTTTTTTTGGTATGCTGGTTGTCTGTAATAAACTTTCTTACAATTCTTACATATATATCTCATTCTTGTTCAACCACCTCTGTGTTTTGATAATCCAACATAGAAAGAATCTGTCCAGTCATTCTTCCTATAAAACTATGATGATGTGGACTTTTTCTTACACTAAGAAGTAATTTTGGAAAAGGAATTTCATAAGGCATATAAAGACTTGTGAGAATATCAATACACCTTCCCAAACCTGAATTTTGCATATATACTTCTGGTTCTTTTCCTGCTAAAATACATCCAGCCGCTATCGCAAATGCCTGTTCTTCACATGAACAACTGATTTCAACATCTTGAATTCTGTCTTTAATTTTACTACAGGGAACTCCAAATTTAAGTTTCATCAATTACCTCCATTTTTTTCAATATTCCTTCAACAACCAATAAAAAAGATGACATATCAACAGAGTTAATTGCTCCATAATTACAAATTCTAAATGTTTTCTTTGGGTTTGAATTTTCATAAATTGTATAACCGTTTTTATACAATTCGTCTCTAAAAACATTAAAATCAAATTTTGGATTATCTATATAATGAAACATTTCCAATAATCTTGACCTAGTGACATCATCTGGTAAATAGGATTTGAATCCTATATCATTCATTCCTTTTCTTAAACAACTATAATTTTCTTGATATCTTAAATTTCTTGTTTTTTCCTCTAAAAATTCATCAATTGCTTGTCTCAATCCATACATTACTCTAACAGGAATAGTAAATCTGAATTGTTTTGTTCTTTCCAATCTTTCGTACTCGTCATAAAAATTAAAATAATATGATTTTTGATGGTTTTTAATTTCTTCTAATCTGTCTTTTCTACAAATTAAAAAAGAAACTCCTGCTGGTCCTTGGATACACTTAACAGAAGTTGATACCATAAAATCGATTCCACAATCCTTAACTGAAATTGGAATTCCAGCAAATGATGATATAGAATCAACACAATAAATCAAGTTATTATCTCTAACCATTTTTCCAATTTTTTCAATAGGATTCAATATTCCTGTTGAAGTTTCGTGGTGAGTTACAAATACATGAGAAAACATCCCACTATCTATACAAACCCCAACTCTAGATAAATCAATAGGTTCTCCCCAATTAAACTTTAAATGATAATAGTCAATATCATATTTTTTAGCAATTTCAACAAACCTTTCTCCATACATTCCGTTTGTTACAAAAAGTGCTCTTTGGTTTGGGTGAATCATTGTTACCATTCCTTCCATAATTCCTGTTCCAGATGACGGAAATATAATACAAGTATACTGATTATCTGCGTTAACTATTTTTAATAAATCTTTCCTTATACTATCCGTAATTTTTTCAAAATCTGGATGTCTTGGACACATGCTTTGTCCAACCATTGCCTTCTTAACTGAATCAGTTATATTAACTGGTCCTGGAGTTAATAATATTTTCCTTTTCATAATTTTCTCTCCCTTTTTCTTTTTTCATGTTACCCTTCCAAATATCTTATAAAACCTAGTTGGATTTTCTTTGATATAACCACCATATTTCTTAAAGAATTTAATTGGATGTTTAAAAAAATATCTTTTAATAAATCTTGAATTCTCTTTTACTATCATTTTTTCAATATCCTCTCTCTTCAAAAAAGGATTATCAATCTTAGCAGTTTTAAAATCTAATTTTTCAAAAGGCATTTCATTGATATATCCCATATTGATACACATATCATATAACTCAGAACCGGGAAGTGGAGCAACTATAAAATATGATACTGAATCAAAATCAACCTTTTTAGCAAAATCAAATGATTTCTGAATGTCTTCTTTTTTCTCTCCAGGAAATCCTAAAACAAATGTTGCGTGACAACTAATACCTAATTCCTTTGAATAATCAACCAAAGGTTTAACTCTATCTAATTTCACATTCTTTTTCATAATTTTTAAACTGTCTTTACTTCCACTCTCTACTGAAAATGTTATTTGATAACAACCTGCTTCTTTCATTGATTTTATCATTTCCTTATCTAAAGAATTAACAAACACCCCATTCGCCATACAAAATGATACATTAAGTGGTTTCATTAATTCAAAAATTTTCATTGCTCTTTTCTTATCCAGCGTCATAGTATCATCTGTGAACTGGAATTCTTTAATGTTATAATTTCTTATTAATAATTTCATTTCTTCAATCACATTTTCTGGACTTCTTGCCCTGAATTTGTGACCCCAAAAATTACTACTGGTACAAAAAATACATCTTCCAGGACAACCTCTACTTGTTAAAATTTGTTCTGTTCTTTTTTCTTTTGGATATGGAGAAATATGTTTGTTTATTTTGATATAAATATCCATTTTCAAAAGATGACGAGCAGGAAAAGGAAGTTCATCTAAATTTTCTATTTTTGGAATATTATTATATGGTTTTCCTTTAATGTAATTAAGAAACCTATATTCACCCTCTCCTGATATAATAGTATCAATTTCTGGGCATTTTTCCATAGTATCTTCTGGGTAGTTTGATGGGTGAATTCCACCAACAACAATTTTGATGTTGTTATCAATTTTTTTTATTAGTTTACAAATCCAAATTACATTTCTGATTTCACTTGTAAAAACACAGGTTACTCCAACAATCTCTGGAGAAAAATCCTCTATTCTATCTTTGATATCGTTTGGTGATAATCCAACTCTTATGTAATCATCTTCAAGGTCGTTTTCGTTGTCGTATCCTTCGGCGTAGCAGTCGAGAATTTGAACATTAATATTGTTTTGTTCTAAAACTGCACCGATGTATGCTAATCCTAAAGGAGTACAACATCTTTTGATACTTGATTTAAGAATAGTTCTTGGTGGGACTATTAACATTACTTTCATACTGTATAACTCTCATAAACTTTTTTTGGTGTTTTCCAATCCTTTCCATATCTGAAATATAACAAATCCTCTGCTTTTCCTGGAACTGAAATCTTGAAATCATAAAAGGGAACTTCCTTTAACTTCCCACAAAAGAAAATCGGGAGCCATGACCTAACCATACAACTAATTTTATGAGACTCTCTTTTCTTTCCACTATATGGTCGAATGAATTCTCTCTTGGAATTGCTATAATGTCTATGAGTAAAATCCATAAACCATTTTCTAATAAATTTAGGAAGGTGATAACAAATCTTTGATAGAATGATTGTACCTATCGTACGTCTAAACCAACCAAATCCCATATGGATATAACCATCATTATGTTTAAAGGTTACGCCTTGACGTACACTCATGTCTACGCTAAATTTCAATCCCTCTTTCTTTATTGCCTCAATTATTCTTAATCTGTCTTCATCTTTCTTATAGAACATATAAAATTCTATATCTGTATCCCAAGGAATGAACTTCTTGTCTCGGATAGCACCAAGAAGAGTTCCGTAGTCAACCCAGTAAGGAATATTGTTTTCCTTGAATACTCTATCAATGAATTTGATACTTCGGATTGCATCCTTTTCGTTTAAAGGTTTGTTCTTAGTTTCGTCTATTTCTCGCATTTATCTCCAACCAAGGCACTTCTTTAATCTCTTTATAATATCTATCTAAAACATGACTATATCTACCATGTTCTCCTAACATCTCTCCGTGGTCAGCAGTTACAACTATATTTTTTTCTGGAAATGTATCAATTATCTTTTTACAGTTTTCTAAAGCAACTTTAACATCCTCAGTATATCCATTGATAATTCCCTCTTTTCCGTATTTAATCCATAACTCTGCCAAACCACCACTTGGATTTAATCTCAAAAACTTTCTTAATTTCCACTGAGATTCGTCATTTAAAATTGTACTAACTATCTTTTTTAAATTTGTGAATCTATAGGCCTGTTTATTTTTGGTAATCAAATTATCTGCATCAACGGGGTTAACTTCTTTTACATAACAATAAAATGGGTCGTGGGCTTGCCAATATTTAGCCATAACTCTTGAATTTGGATTCTCCTTAACTTCCTTTATGACATTATCTGTAACATAATCTGGTAAAACCAAACCTCTTACCTTATCGTACCCATAATCCCAAGCATCAATAATCTTTTCGAAACACTTTGGTCCATCAAACTTTTCTTTGTATTTGAATCTCCTACTCAAATCATGGATTGGTTGTGTCATTGGTCCTTTTGAATTCACACATTCATTGGACGAGATTAGGATGGTATCTTTCATCTCCCGTCCTCCAAAAACTTCAATATACCACCCTAATGTCCAATTCGCAGGACTGATAGTCTTTTGTAGTTTCCCTATATCTCCCAAAACATCTTTATAAAAAGCCTCAAAATAATCAAACCTACAAGCATCTATAACCAGCATAATATCCCAGTTGGTTTCGTGAACCAATTCAGATTGATTTTTCATATTATCCCACAATTACATAATAAATCTTCATTAATAATACCAAAGTCTAAGAAATAAGAACACACCATAAGTATAAGTCCTCCAATAATCATTAAAATAGCCATTCCCTCCATATCATAACAACACGGTCTTAAAACCAATGTTATGATTCCTCCCAAGAATATTATTAATGCTATTATGAATAATATTATTTCCATTTATTTCTTCGCCTTCCTGATACAACTATATAAATATCCAAGACCATAAAATATTTTATAAATAATTCCTTTCATTTCTCCTCCTAAATAAATGTATAAGTCATACTATCATTTTGAATAACATGTTCATATATTTGGTTGTGTGGTTGATAGGTACACCTTGGACAATCCTTTAAGTTGATACTATCAAATATCTCCCAATGTTTCTTTGAACCCCAAAGTTTTCCTAATTCATTAACATCTGAAATATTCTGGGCAATCTCTAATGATTCGTCTCCTCTTCTATCACAGCATAATCCAATATTCATGTGGTCTAGGTTTCCATCTGTTGAAGGAAAGAATCCACAGGTCATAAAAACTGCGTAACATTTCTTGAATATGTTTGATGGTTGAAGTTTATCACTAAACTTATGAGTCACTCCATAAACACCAAAATCTTTTGATTCATAATTTCTTGCTTCATTTATCTGTTTCTTGAAAGTTTCTAATTGTTTTTTAGAAAATTTTATTTCTCCTCCATCCAACTTATCCCACGGAACCCCAGCAGGTCTAAGATGAAAATTTTTAACTCCTATGTCCTTTGCTATTTTAACTGCTTTTGTTATCTCGTGAACATTATATGGATGTAGTAAATAATTAAAACTTACTCCATAACCAGGTTGGGAACTTGCTAGAGTTGTTTTATGGTCTTTTGAATATTTAATCAAGTATTTTATATTCTTTATAACTCTGTCAAATCTGTCTCTTCCCTTTATTTTTTCAAAAGTTTCTGGTGTTCCAGCATCAACTGATACAGCAATCCAAGTACATTTTGATAACGACTCTAAATCCCACAAATTTGTTCCATTTGTAACCATTCCCACTTGAATTCCGTTCTCAACTAATCTATCAATTAAATCAGGAGTATGTGGATTGATAAGTGGTTCTCCACCACCAGCAATACAAACTGCTTCGACTCCTTTCTCCCACTTTGGTGAACCTTGCCAATCTCTTAGAAAATCAGCTATGTCCAAAAGTGCCATTCTTGATAAATGGTTGCTTCTTTTCTTGATAACATAACTAGAATTACACCATATACAATTTAAATCACATCTGTTTGTTGGGTCAATTGTTACAAGAGCTGGTTGAGGAACTGGTTGTCCTCTTTGAATTAATCTCCACCTATAAACCTGACTTAACAGTTTATAACTGTTAAATGGGTTCCATTTTTTTGCTTCAGTCCATTCTTTTACAGATTGTTTCATTTTATCCATTTCTCCAATATTCTTGTTGCCATAGACTTAAACTTTGATTTTTTCTTTTCAATTAATTTAAATTTGTGTTCTTCAAGATATTTTTTTCCATCCTCATTCATAACAAATATTCCTAGTTTTATTTCATCAAAGTGTTCTCTTCTCATGTTTCTTTCTCCTTAAATTTAAATAATCTACATGAAAAAGCTGTATCACTATGATGAACCTTATGATTATCAGCTTTACATATCTCTTTTTCATAATATATACAATTCTTACAATCTCTCATCCTTTCTCCTCTATAATTTTCATTAACTTTTCTGCAAAGGCATATGATGAAAACTCAGCACATTCCTTTGACGTGATGAATTTTTTAATTCTTTTTCTATATCCGTTATATTCTTTATCATTCATATCTAAAAGATAATCACATAACGGTTCAATATCAAATTGACTGAAATCAATAAAAGTTCCCTCTGGCAAATAATCATATACATCTTTCGGACCAAGATAAACAGGAATGCTTCCACAAATCATCGCCTGAAAAGGTTTTTCAGATATATATCCATCAAATCTTGAGTTCTCTGGACAAAAATTAAACTTATACTCTGAAATAAAATGATATTTCATCAAAGTATTTGGAAACTTTGGAACTCTTGGAATATAGAATTTATAACACCTTTCATCCCACCCAGTTCCATAAGAATGATATTTATTAGGTCCAAGAAAAGAACAGAACATCTTATCTGCTTTTATCTTAATTGGTAGATTATGGTTTTTATTATATTTTCTAAGTCTAGGTAATAAACTATTTATTATCATTGATTTCTTTTTATTCCTTAACATCATACATAAAAACTCTGTTTTTGGAACATCAAAAAAGTCATCACTATACAATCCATGATTGTGATATTGTTTATAAAAAGATGGGAAGTTCTGAAATATAACTGGTTCAAATCCGTCTGTTTTATATTGACTCATAACACCCATGAATTTCTTCATATAGTTTGGATTGTTCAAATTCCAACCATAATAAAGATTATAGATAGGTGGTTCTGTTTTAACCAAAATTGTTTTATTCTTTGGCACTCCTTTAACTGGATTTCCATTAACAGATAAACCATAATCTGCTTTTTCATCTCCATAAACTATTTTAACATCGTTTTTTTCAAAATAATCACTTGCTTTTCTTCCTAAAATATCAACTCTTGTTGACATTCTTTTGAGCCAATCTCCTTTTACTGTTGAAAATTTCAACTTTGATTCTATACTTTCCTTAATCCGAATCAAGCAGACACCCCATCGTAAAATGATTTCAATGGAAAAAGAACGTTCCAAACTCTTCCTTTGAATACATATGCCAACAGATATATTCCAAATAAACCTAATGTTCTAAATGTATTAATTAAAAATCCCTTGATTCCTATGTATGGAATGAAATCCTTTCCATAAAACTTCCATAAATCCATTATTTCAGCAATTTTAATCCTATAATAACTTCCCCTTTGATTCTTGCTTTTCTGTTCGTGTTCCCAGTTTCGTATCATTAATGGTTCAGGAATTGTGTATATCTTATACCCTTTTTTTGTAAATTTCAAAGCGATATCATACTCATGCATTCCCTGTAAATCTTCATTCCAATATCCTACATCTTCTAAAGATTTTCTTCTTATCAAAAAAGATGATGTTGGAGCAACATTAAAACTTTTTAACAAATCTTCATAAGTAGGGTTTGATTTTGCTTTCTCTATGATGTTTCCTGTCTGACAATAAGAATTAACCAAGTGTATATCATTTGTAAAGGCGTTTAACTGCTTTTCTATCTTATCCTTAACCCATTCGTCGTCGTCGTCTAACATTGCTATAAATTCCCCTTTAACCGCTTTACAACCCACATTTCGTGAGTGTTGCATTCCTCTTTGACTTTCCCAATCAACTGCCTCTGGTTCCACTCTTATATATTTAATCCTTTTATCCTTTAATTGTTCTCCACATACTACCCACCTATTTTTAGCTGAGTTTGCTCCATCAACAACGAGAATTTCCATATTCTTGTAAGTTTGGTTTGTAATTGTTTCTATTGCCTTTTGTAACCTATCTGGACGACTATATGTTATCAAGACAACTGACACTAATGATTTCATTTTTTCAAATATTTCCTCCTTAATCCATAATATATATTTCTGGGCATGTAATTTCTTACAATATGAGCAACAACTAACATTACTTTTCTTCTTAACTTAAAAAAAGGAATTAGATGTAATTTTTGGTATTTCTTTGCTTTTTCTACTTCTATCTTTACTCTTGTATAATCTGACATAAAATGGTTATCAACAAATACTCTACTATTTTTTGCTATCACATGAATTCCTTCGTCTCCATATACCATAAGAAAACCTGCTTTCTTTAAGAAATTATTTAATGTTATCAATGAAAAATTAAAAATATGTGGAACTTCCATGTCTTGATTAAAATCATATGCCGAAAAACTCAAATTTAAAATTCCTGGACACTGAACCAATAAAACACCATCTTCTTTTAAACAATTCTCTGATATATATTTCAAATCCCTTTCTGGATTCAAAGAGTGTTCTATCACATGACTTAATATAACAATATCATATTTTTTCTTAACCTGTTCATAACTTCCAACCCTTAAATTTAATCCCTTTGATTTTCCAAAATCAATATAGTCTTTTCCGTAATCTATTCCTAAAACCTTACATTGTCTAATTGCCTTAAAAGCCCACCCAACTCCTCCTGCTCCACATCCAACATCCAAAACTGACTTTCTTCTCACTCTTATTCCATTGTCTTCTAACCAATGAACAAACATTTTTCCTTCTCTTATCTGTTTACTAAAATATGCTTCAGTTGTATGATATCCTTTATCAGTCCAGTGTGGTCGATAATATTTTTCATAAAATTTCTTATAGTTTTCTTCTGTCATTCGTGGATTAATCATAACTAATCCACAACCTTTACAGATAACATTCCTACATAAAATTCCATCTTTGTCTTTTTCTCTGATAACCTCGAAACATTTCCCTTTACATATTGGGCAATCCAATAATTTTCGTGGTATTTGATTTAATTCATCGACTATTTGTTTTTTTAGCATATCTACTCCCAATTTTGTTCTTTTTTCCGAGAAATCTACCAATTGTAAATCCTAAAAAGCCAAAACCCATTCTAACAATATTATCTAAAGATAAACCATGTTGATGAGCGTTCTTTAATTCAGGATACCACTTGTTTAACTCATACCGTGCTTCTCCGTTCCAGAATGCTTGTTTTGAAAACCCAAATCTTGAAAATTTTTGATGATGAAAAACTTTCATTCTCGGATTATAATCTATAATATATCCTGCTTTTATACATCTATAATGAAATTCACAGTCTTCAGGAATTCTTTGGATTTCAACAAAACCTGTTTTTATTTTTTCAAAAATTTCTCTTTTATAAGCGATATTACAAGTTGGATATGATATATCACAACCATTAATAAGTATTGGAACTCTACCTATATCTTTTCTGCTTGGGTCTGGAGAATATCCAGCAACTATATCACATGTTTTCATTGATTTTTCAAGTGATTCATACCAACCAGGCAAAACTTCTGTATCAGAATCAAGAAAAGCAATAACATTTCCATGTGATTCCTTAATACCAATATTTCTTGCCTTTCCTTTTGAAACTTTTCCTACATTAATAACTCTTGGAAAGTTAAACCCTTTGACACAACATCTTGTCAAATCAGTACTATCTGCATCAACTACCAAAACTTCTGCTTTTTTATCTATTTCACAATCCTTTATAGAATTAAGTAAAACATGAATGTATTTCCTTGAATTCATTGTTAGAATAATTATTGATAGTTCCATCCTTTTACCCAATCATATGTTTGTTTTAACCCATCATCTAAACTTACTTTTGGTTTCCAATTCAATTCTTGTTTAGCTCCACTTATACTTGCTGTTCTACTCTTTGGACCTTCTGGTTTTGTTTTATCAAATTCTATTTTTATTTTCTTTCCTGAAATTTTTATTATCTTTTTGGCAATATCTCCAATTGAAGTTGGTTTTCCTGAACCCAAATTTATTGTTATATTAGGGTTTGTATCTAAATATTTTTCAATTTTTAAAAATCCATCTACACAATCATCAATAAAAAAGAAATCTCTTGTAGCACTTCCATCTCCCCAAACAACAAAATTTTCTTTTGGATAATTTATCGCTTTTTTACAGGAAGAGATAACAACATTACTTGATTCCTTTGATGTACTGTCACAAGGTCCAAAACATTTAAAGATTCGAGCAATCCCTGTTTTAACACTACAATCTCTTACCCATTCCAGTTGTTTTTCTCCTATATATTTTGCCCAACCATAACCATCTTCGGGGTCTGTTTTCATATCATATAAATCTCCTTCTTTAAAAGAGACATTTGGAAATTGATATTGGTGGTTTGTATTATAAACTGAAACACTTGAAGCATATATTATCTTCTTAACTTTATTCTTAATACTTGCTTTAAAAACATTTGCATCAATTAACATGTTTTCTTGAAGTGAAATCAATTCTTTTTTTGGAGTTCCGTGAAGATATTGCATTCCACCTATCTTTGCGGCTAAATGAAAAACAACATTTACTTCTTGAGTATAAATATAAGCATTAACATAATCAGTTAAATCCGCTTTTATACATTTTGTTTTAACTCCAAGGTAATCAAGATATTCTTCTTTTCCTCTACTAAAATCATCAACAAGAATAAGTTCATGACCAGCGTCTTCTAATTTTTTAGCAAGATGACTTCCTATGAAACCAGCTGCTCCTGTTATCAATATTTTCATTTTATAACTCCTTTTATGCTAGTGTTGTAAAAGCGTCTATACCAAGGTGAACTAATAATGCAACAAACAATCCCCACCAAAATGAAAATAGGTAGATGTAACGGACGTCCCATTTCCAACGATTGTGAGATGAAATGGTCCAAGTCAATAACCACGCTACCAAAAAACCCGTAAAAGCAGAAAAGAAGAAGTGAGTTGCCTCGTATCTTATCATATCCTCTATGGAAAAATCTGATAAATATCTGTCTGGAGTTCCATAAAATTGACTTATTACTTTGTTTATCCATTCCATTACCCAACCAACTCTTTGACTGTTCTTCTTATTGCCTCTTCACAATTTAATTTAGGATTCCACCCTGTTGATAATGCCTTTTCAATTGATAATACAACCTGTGGTACATCCCCAACCCAACCGTGGTCTTTGCCTGTATAATGATATTTTGGATTTGCTTTTAGTTCATCACAAACAATATCTGCTAAATCTTTAACTGACATTTGGTCATATGATGCTATGTTATAAATTTCAACTCCTTTGTTCCCATCTCTTTTTGGAATTTCAGTTATAGCATTTATACAATCAGATACATGAACATAAGATTTAACTTGCTTTCCATCTCCTAGAATTTCCAGTTTCTTTGGGTTTTCTTTTAATTTTTTAATGAAATCAAAAATCACTCCTCTGTGTTGATTTTTCCCTATTACATTCCCAAATCTAAAAATCCAACCTTTGATTCCATAAACATTTGAATAAGCATTTATAAAAACCTCACAAGCAATCTTTGAAGCGGCATATTGTGATATAGGTCTTAAATCAACTCCATATTCTGTTGTTGGTTGAGGAGCATTTAAACCATGAACAACAGAAGTTGAAGTGAATATGATATTCTCTATATCTTGGGTTCTCATTAACTCTAGAACATCATGTGTTCTATTTACATTTTCAATTAAATCCCATGTTGGGTCTTTTAAACTTCTTTTTATATCACTAGCGGCTGCTAAATGATAAATTGTATCTAGTCCTTTAATACCAGAACCATACCCACCTAAATGTTTAACATCATCCCAAATCATATAGAAGTTGTCATTTAATTTATTAATATCAAGATTATATAAAAAATGAGATGGATTAATGTATTTTTTCAAAACATTTCTTCTTACATAATCTTTATCAATTCCTAAAACACTTTCTCCTTTATCAACCAAATGTTCCACCAAATTGCTTCCAATAAATCCGTTTGCACCTGTTACTAATATTTTCACATTACCACCACATTTATTGTTCCTTTATTCGATTTTTTTATTAATTTTTTATTTGTATACTTTTTTAAGTCCTCATCATAAAAATCATAATCAGGACTCAACAAATCTATTAAATCTTTTACAGTTTCTTTTCTAAACTCTATAATCATCATAGGATGGTTTTTTTCTATACATTTCTTTGCTCCTCGAATTACCTCTGGTTCATATCCATCTGTATCAATTTTGATAAAATCAATATATGGAATTTCCTTCCAATACTCATCTAAAGGAACAAATTTAACATCTTCTGTCTCCTCGTTCTTTTCATCACTACCAATCTGACCGAACCTTTTAGTTATCAAAGTTTCTGTTTTGTATGTATCAGATAGAGCAAGTTTCTCTGGAATAATATTTGTAAATCTGTTTAATTTAATTCCATTCTCTAATCTTTTATGCATATAAAAAGATGGTTCAAAACAATACACTTTTCCTTCCCTTCCCACTAACTGCGACATAATAAAAGATAAAATTCCGAAACTAGCGCCAATATCAACAACTATCATGTCTTTTTTGATGAATCTTCTTAATACTTTTACTGTTTTGGGTTCATATGATTTCAAATTATAAAAAGTAGCACCTACATATGTCCAAAGGTCTAAATCATACCAAATATTACCTATTTTTACTCTTACATATCTTTTATCTTTAGACTTCAAATTATTGACATATCTCTTTAAGTATATCTGAGACAATGGTTTTTTAATAAACATAGGTAATTTTCTACCTATTCTCATTATTGTTGTCAATTTTTCCCAACCTCTCTTCAATATCTTCTAATTTTTGCCACATTAAGAAATAAGCAGGAGTTAACTTTCCTGTTATTTCTGCTCCTCTCCTTGATGTTCCAAAATATCTAATGGCTATTATTCCAAAAACAAAAACTACTATAATAAAAATAAAAGCCGCTACAGATGATATTTCAACAGGGAATTGAATTGGTAAACCTATCCAAACAAAAAACTCATTCATTGTTGTAACTGCATCAGGAATTAAAGCAGTAAATATAACAACAGACTGAATTATAGATACATATGCTAATGATTCAGTCCAAGACATCCTTCCAAAAACAAGTTTATCTCTAATCCCTGCTTTTCCTTTTCTTTCTGTTCCTACTGCTTTTTTCAAGTTAATTTCATTTGTTGATTTCTCCATTTCTTTTGAATATTTGTTGTAATCCATTAATTTCCCTCCAAAGAAATATTATGTTGATTATAATCTGGTCTTAAAAATTTGTTACTATTATGTAGAATATATCCAGTTTCATTAGTTATTTTGAAATTATAAACATCTGGATAAAGATTATCAAAATAATATATCGTATTTTCTATGTTTGACTGCTCATAAACAGTTCCAAAACTATTACTTGAAACACTAAGATTCAAATTACTTTCATTTACTTCTGATAAAGAAACTCCAACAGATGACATATTTATATCAAAAGAAAATGTTTTGTTTGATTCGGCTTTTCTCGTTGCTTCTTCTTCTGTTACTGGAGAATCCAATTTTGTCTCAGCAACCAACTCACCAGCCACAAATAACCCAATTGTAACATTTCCTGGAGTAGATACTAAACTAACTTCATCCCCTAAAACAACAGCCCCGTCGTGAACAATTCTATATTCATCCATAACATAAACTGATGAACCTAAATATGGATTACCATCAATTGTTACTGTTCCTTTTACATTAGCCCCTTCGTAATATTTAACTATTGTTACATAAGGAGAAAGGTAAACAGGAGCAAAGTGTTTCAACATATATGTCGGAATTCTGTTATCTGGAACTTCATTATTGATATTTGGTCCATAATAAATAGAGAAAGCCATAGAGTTATAGTATGCATCTTTTCTTCTTGTCACTGTATCTAATGATAACTCATTAAATTCTTCTTTTGACATATTATTTAATTCTTCATAAGTATAATATTTTCCTGTTTCTATATCACGGTATTGAGTTATATAATAATCATCTTCCATTGTTATATACCCATGAACTCCTTTATCAGCCAAAAATGGAAAAACTCCAAAAATAGAAGTCATATCTCTTTGTTCAATTGCAACATATCTAATAGAATATCCTGTTGCTTCCATCATATCATGGTATAAACTTGTTATATCTTCATCTGATAAACTCATAATTATATCTGTCGCATCTTGATACATTGCATTCCATTCTGATATTCTTAAAACATTATTTCCATATTCAGGAGCAACAAATTTATTGTAAGATGGAGCATACTCTGTTGGATAATTTATGATATTCGCAATATCTTCTGATTCGTTTCCCAAATAAGTATCAAAAACTTCAATACATTCTTCTGATATTTCTCCATAGTAAACTGGTTCTTTAGTTCCCTCGACTATTCTAATAATCAATACCGATATTGCTTCCTTTTCAGACTGAGCCGTTAAAAAATTAGATGCTGGTGGTATTCCTTCCTGGAAATTATCTGCAACTGTTGGATGTTCAGACATAGATGATAAATAAAAACCATAATCCCACCAAGACATAACTGCTGGTCTGTTTTCTGGTAATTCTATATCTGTATTCTGTTGAGAAATCCAATAACAAGCATCAGCCCAATACACTTGTTGAAATAAATTATTTCCATATACACCAGTAAAATCTTCTCCAAATACAGCTCTATCCATTTCTGGTGGAACAGCTGCATCTAAAGATAGAAAAGTGTTTGGAAACAGTACCAAAAAGGCGATAAATAAAATTCCTGATATATGAGAAAATTTCATTCCTTTTCTAAATCCTTTAAATCCTCCAATGTTTTTAATTGAAACAATCATTTTTTTGTAATTTATTTTCTCTACAAAAGTACAAATAGTAAACCCAGCAAATATAGCAACCAAAGGTACCATGTCATTTAGAAAACGACCGGCAGTGCCAGTTAACCACATATAAATTATGAACATCATTATAAAGAAAATATTATACGATTTCCACTTTTCTTTATGTGTTTTCCAAACAAACAAAACAAATCCTGCTAAAGCTAACCAATACATAGATGGACCAAATCCCATAACAGTTTGACTTATTCCATATGTATGTGCTTCCCCAATAGTTAATGATACTTCGCTTCCATAAATTCCTTCTCCGAATATGATACTAGAAATTGTGTATAATGGACCACCAAGAAAACTTCCGACTTTTATTGCTCCTGTATGAATCATATGTAATATTCCCAATGATACTCCTGTAAAGAATAGTATTGCAGGAATTGATAATAACCAAGGAAAGTTTAACTTTTTTAATACCAAATACATAAAAAGTATAATCAATGAGAAAGCAAATGTATACAAAGGAAAGTTAAATACTGTATTTCTAAGAATATCATACGGAAGAGAAATTAAGAACCCAAATCCCAAAATTATTGATATTCTCGATATGTTTTTAATGTCATATTTGGTTCTTAAAATATCAAAAAATAGAAGTATAACAGAAAATACAGTAATTGAAACAAACGCAAGCTCAGCATTTACCCATGTTAACTGTAATGCTCCTATTGTTATTCCAGATAAAATCGCAAAAATTATTGATTTTTTATTATTTTCCTCTTTTAAAGACTTCAAAAAGAAATAAAAAATAACTGTAAACAATAGTAATATAAATGAATCGTGGTCAAATAACGAAAAAGCAGAACCATGCCCAGAGCCAAGATGTATAGGAATTATCGCAATGAACATTGCACTAACTAATCCAACTTTTTTACTAAATAACTCCTTACCAATTCCATAAACAGGGAATACCAACAATGCTCCATAAATTGCTGGAAGGAAAAGCATACACCAACCCAATGAATCCATTATTCCAATATTAGTAATTCCATTAACAACATGAGCAGAACCTATAGCAATCATATTAAACAAAGGTGGTCTAGAACTACCATAGTGTCCTATTGGATAATTTAAAAGTGGGTCTGCTTCCGTTACAAATCTATAATATCCACTTTCTATTGTTTCTGTGCAAGTTCTCATATTGTAATATGGGTCAGGACCAGATAAAAAGAACCTTGTTCCAATTGTCGTTCCATCAGGATTAAACGCTGTTCCAGATGTATAATTAAAATATGAATTAAAGAATAGAACTAAACAGAAAATTCCTATCAATACAAGAGGAACAAAAAGTTTTCTTTTCTTTTTCAAATTAAATAATTTTTCTTTCTTGGCTTTTTTCTCTTCAGATTTTGGTTTATACGAACTCGGATAATTTCGTTTGCCTGCCCTTTTTCTTACCATATTTTTTCCTCCTTATTTTAAACATCGACTTAATCTCATCCGTTATAATAATATCTGGATAGTGTATGAACCTGAAAACTATAAAAATACAAATTAAAGTAATAATCCAATGCCAAACTCCTACAAATAAATAAGAAATACTTTTAACCCAAGAGTCTAACGGACCATATTCAGGATTTGGAGCATATATTAACTCATACTGTTCAAATACTTGAGCATAACTTAAAGTTTCTATGAACAATGAAAAGAACATAGAAAAAAGTATTAATATTGTTAATGACAATGCTAAAATACGTCTGAATTCTTTAAACGACTTCTTTTTCATTTTCTCTCTCCTTCTCTTCCTGTTTTTTCCAATATTCCTTTATATAATCCTTAAAAAATAAAGGACAAACATGTGATATAAAAATTCCTGTAACAACCATTCCTACAATCAAACTAAGATAAGCTCCAACAACAGATGGAATCAATACCACAACTAAAATGATAGTTCCTACAAATATTAAACCTGTTATCAGACCAAATATACATATTTTTATTCCTGTTTTTATACTCACCTCAATACCTCCTTTATCTCATTTGCTAATTTTTTCCCTATTCCTGGAATCTTAATCAATTCCTCTATTTCAGCACTTGATATCTTCCCAATTGAATTGTCAAACGCCTCAAGCAGTTGTAAACCCTTTTTAACGCCAATTTTTGGTATTCGACTAATGATATCAACCTTAACCTCTTTTGCAGTTGCCTTTCGTCGTATTGGTGTGTACTCAATATACTTAATTGGTGTCTTTCCATCATAGAATCTTTCAATTGTCTTTACAACCATAGGAATATATAATTGACCTACAAAACATACTGACACATCCTTACGAGCAAGAACTGAAGCAACCTTACTCATTATCATTTCAGAGTTAGCATTTGGATGTTGTAAAATGATATCCATTATTCCTTCATACTCAACAAAAAGATAAGCGTGATTGAAATTATCCTTTAACTCTTTCAATTGCTTATCTAGTTGGTCATTATAGATTGATGATAAAAAATCTCCGTGTTTCCTTTCAATTCCCACCAATCCATCTCCAGAGTGAGCATCTCCTGCTTTATATGTTCCAATTTCTACACTTGTTATCAATTTACTTTTTCCTTTTGATATATAATCCTGAAACAAAGGAATTTTCAAATGTTCTCTAGAGTCAATGTAGATTTTCATTCTATCTTTAAACCTCTCCTGTCTATTTCTTTTTTAATAATGTCTGCAGATAACTTACATCGTTCATCATTAGTTTCTTCATAATCTTTCATTGCTCGTTTGTATCCGTTAATTAATTTGTTGTCTGGTCTGTCTTTCAGGTATTTTTCTAACTTTTCCATTTCTTTTTGTATATTAAACATATATTTATCTCCTAAATCCTCTACCACAATCTTTACATACATATTTTTGCTTTTTCTCATTCTTTCCATAATAAAATCCAGCTTTCACTGTATTTTCACTTCCACAACTTGGACAATTATTTAGTGTTTCTTTCCATATTTTTTTGTTTCTGTTTACCCATAGAAATATCACAAGAGTTGTATATGCTCCTACAAGAAAATATAAAATTACTCTCCACTCTAATTTACCTTCTCCTGATACACTAGCAAAACCAACTAAACAACATACAGCAATCATCCACGAAAATACCAGATAATCTGCCTTGCTTCTAAATTTCATTACATATTTTCCTTCCATTTTATTTCCTCCTTAATGAACAATTTTCACATAAATGTCCATATGATTTTTTTAAAAAAGAACATTTAACCATTCTTGGATTAATTGTTCTAACCTGATATGAAGTAACTGGATAACTATATCTTGTCCAATTACAACTTTTAATGAAAGCATTAATCGAAATATCATTATATCCTAAATACTTAAGCCATGATACCAACTCTATTCTTTCAAAATGTGATGGATGAGAATGAGATGCTAGTTCTTGGAGACATGGCAACCCCAAAGCTGCTTTCGTAGGAGTAATATCCCCCTTTCTATTAATAAAAATTTTTTCAGATATACCGTTTTCTCTATGAAGCATTTTAAAATCATCAAATGTATCAGCTATTTCTTGTAGTGTTAATGTTGGTTTTGGAGAATTAGGTAGTTCCCCTGGTTCTTTAACAAGTTTGATGATTCTTTTTAAACCAGCATCAAATTCTTCATCTGTTAAATATCTACAATAATAATCATTTTTATCAAAATCATTAATATCTTCATTTCTTCTCATATACTTTGATGTTGGATATCTTGTTAAAAATCTGAGACGACCAAATGTTGGCTCATCAAATGCCTCAATCTTTGCTTCCTTAGCCATTCTCATTTGAACTGAATACATAAGGTCTCTCACAGATTGTTGAGATATCTTAGAAGTCGGAATCATAGGTTTTATAAGAGCATACAAATGAAATCCCTTTCCTCCAGAGAAGTTTATTACTGTAGGAATATCTTTTTTTTCACAATAACTTTTTAATCTTTTAACATTCCTATATGGAATTCTAATAGAAAAGTAGGAATCTATATCAAAAAACAAATTATCAATTATTGGTGTGTCTTTATCTTTGAACTGAAAGGTTGAAACGAAAAATGGCGCTTTGTTCATAAACAATTTTTTAAAATTGTTAAAAGCAAACGTACTTTCGCACCAGAATTGGTTAGGAAAACCAATGTACCTTGGTATCTCATTGAACATGATTCCATCTTTTCTTTGAATTCTATTCTATTGCATCAACTTCCTCGATTGATATGTTCAAACCAATCCATTCTCCACAAACATCACTATATTGTTTGGAAAACTTCGATAGAGCTATAAGAATATTATCTCCTTTTATAACTAATGTTTCTTGGTTTTCTCCATCATTTACAACCATCAAATAATATCTTTTTTGTGGCATTTCTGGTTGAACTTGCTGTTCATTTTCTTCAGCAACAAATTCACTTTCAGCATTTTCTTCCATTTTTTCTTCCTCCTTCTTTTTTCTAAGCATTTTTATCACTCCTGAACATATGGTGGAATTAAAATTCCTAAAATATATCCTTTATCCTTTTCAAAAATCCAAGCAGGTGAGTTTGTTTTTGTTTTTATATGAACGTCTTGACGGAAAGTATCAGCAATTTGTGGAACTCCATATGTAAATATTACATCAAGTTCTTTTCCGCTTTCAATTTTCCCTTCAGGATACTCAGTATGATAATCACTGAAATCGTGTAAATTACCAACTCTAACAGAAATTTTTCCGTTTTCAATGATAAACTTATAGAACTCTGTCTTCAAAACCCCAGCATATCCAGATATATTCTTAAATTCATCTAGATTAATTTTTAAATGCGTATCAAGAGCCAACTTTGATTCTCCAATCATAGGAATTCCATCTTTGATTTCAAAAGGTAACTCTTTCATAACTTCTCCTTCAGGTTCTTTAAATGATATCATTGTTACTCCTTTCTCTCCAGTAACCTTTCCTTTTTCATCAGTTATCAATTTCTTTATTGATAGTTTGTTTCCCTTTGTTTCCATAACTAGTTGAGTTCCTGCTAATATATTTTTAACAATTCCAAGAGTTCTCTCAATATCAAGTTCAATTGCTTCTGGTTCTCCTTCTATTTCTTCAAAGAAATCCTTTTCAAATTTTACAAATCTGATAGCTCTTCCATGTTCTTCCTTTTGAATCGAGAATATTGAATCTTCTGCCTTAGAGATGATAGCTGATGGGAAAATATCTTTAACCATTAATTTCTCTAACATCTCTTGTAATTTTTCTTGTTTCAATTTTATTTTCATTTTTTATTCCTCCATTATTTAGATGTGGATTTAGGGGCTCCAGGCGAAGGTGGTGAGGAGAGATTTAAAAAAAATCTTTCTTTGCCCAGAGCTTTCCCTTCCACACCTAAATATTCCAATCTTCTGATTTATCCTCCTTTTTCGGTTCTTCTTTTTTCTCTTCGTTGGGCTTTTCTTCCTGTTTTGGTGGTGCTATCCCTGCCTCTTTCTCAAGTTCTTCAATTGCTGATGTTCTATACCCTCGTTTCTCTAGTTCTTTCAAAGCATTCTTGTGAACTTCATATGCGTTCTTGTTTGTAATATCAACTTCTCCATATAACCTTCTGTATCCTGTCAACTTATATGGTTTTATCTTAAAAGTGTTGGATTTATGATTTAAATACAAAATCGTGTCAACCCTGTGCATATTATCCTTTTCACCTGATGGTCTATATCCCAAATCATAAAATATAGAATCTTTGTTTCCTTCTTCTTTGATTTCAGCAGTAAAAAGGATATTATACGGCATTCTTTTGATTTTATCAATCCAATTGAAATTGTGGAAGTATTTTATAATTGTCCAATCTCCCCAACCTTCTAATGCACGATAAGCTGTGGTGTCTTCTTTCATTGCTTTGACATCTGCTCTTTTCTTAGCAAAATATTCGCCAAGAGTTTCGCCATATGCTAATCTACAATAGTAATCTTGAACAGATTTCCAAGAGTCCTCCAAAAGTTCAACTATCATCCAACCAAATTTTCCTGTTTTTTGTTTATGTTCTTTAAGTTTCTTTTCTGCCTCAGATGTTGATGATACCAATTCCTCATACGTATTTATAGGAAAAACCAAAATATTATCTCTGTATTTCTCTGGAATATTTTTAAACAGTTTTGTAATTCCAGTTGGTCTATCAGGATAAATAATACACATCAAAAGGTCATCTTTTTTCAATCCTTGCTTTTCAAGATATTCAAGAACACTGATATAAAAAGATGTCTTTCCTGTATTTGATTCTCCAAATACAATAATCTTTTCGGTATTTGCTATTTCTTTAGCATATTGTTTGATAGAAACTGGTTTAACCAACTGTTGAGCCCAAAGGTCTTTTGGTTGTTCTGTAATTGTTTTCTTTTTTTCTACCATTCACCTCACCTTTAAATCTCAAAGTCGTCTGATGCTTCTTCCTTTTCTTTGTTTTCCTCTGGTTTTTCTTCTTTCGGTTGTTCTTCAACTGGAGTTTCTGGTTTTGGTTCTGGTTCAGATATATCAACTTCTTCTAGTTTTTCTGATGTTACTGGTTTAACTACAATTTCTTTTGGTAGAGCCAAATCTGTTGGTAATATAAATTGATTGCTCCATCTTACTGCTCCTGTTTTATCATCTATATCAATTGTTCCACCGAATTTTAGAATTGAACCTTGTGACCACTTGACATCTTCTGGACTGACAAATATTGCGAAATTGCTTCCAATAACTGAATCATCCATTACAGTATATCTTCCATATTCTCTTTTATCCGCCGTCTCTCCCACTTCTGATTCAATTACAGTTGCTTCTACCACTCGAATATCTGTTGTTGTTTCAGATTTGTTTAAATCCATTTCTCCAATTGTTATACTAATATCCTTTGGTTTGATTTCTTTTTCATAGAATTCTTTGAAGCTCGGCATTTTATGTTCAACGGGAGCAAATCCTGCTCTATCAGATGTAATTGATACGCCCCAACTGTTGTCATTTATAATCAAAGATGATTTGTAAACCTTTCCAGGTTCAAGAGCTTCTAAATGTTTTGCTCCATCTCTCCAAAATGTTCCAGAAGCATACATAACATCTCCAATTTGTGGGTTTCCATCTTCGTCTTTTTCTATTTTTTGAACTAATGCTGTCATATCTCCAACAGAAGTTTTTTCTCCTTTCATTTTGATTTCTCTCACTCTGGTAGAACAAATAGGCATAATATAACAATCTGTTGTTTTTCCTCTCATAGAATGTTCTCTATAAAGAAGAGCCCATGCATATCTTATCTTGAAATCATCCTTTTCCATAGTTTGAATAGTTTCATCTGTTGAGATGATTTCTTTCAGTCTTTCCATCAGAGATTTCACTGGAATCTCAACTGCGTCACTTAATTTTTTGATACCCTCTTGGATATCTGATGGTACGGTTGCCATTTTTTATTTCCTCCATTTCATATTTCTTTTATTTTTTTCAAATAGGCGACATCGCCAAAATACTTTCTTTCAAAGAACTTATCTTTTTCATATTTAGCAATCTTTGAAAACTCAAATTCAGGTAATTTTTCTAATTTTCTTAAATTGTTATCAGCAGTTGGTAAGGAACAATTATCCCACCTAACTTGTAATTTTTCTAAAATTGTTGGTCTTCTTACCCAAACTTTATCCCTAACAAAATCTTTGATTTTAATTTGTCTATCATATTCGTCAATAGCAGTTCTTATAA
>Ga0272441_10002489_pt1 | contig 37010 bp, 36 predicted proteins | sample SSMProp6N_FD_193582 | JGI IMG/M metagenome (GOLD analysis project Ga0272441, IMG submission 193582) | Marine sediment archaeal communities from Little Sippewissett salt marsh, Falmouth, MA, United States - SSM-Prop-6N | ecosystem: Environmental > Aquatic > Marine > Wetlands > Sediment ...
CCAGATCGTCAATGCAAACCGGGTCATCCCGGTTCCGATCATCGAGACAAACTGCCCCGACCAGACGATGCTAAACCCGAGCATCCCGGTTGGACGAGTGCGTTCCGCCACGGCACGCCTCCTTGCGGTAGGCCTGGATTATCGTGACTGATGTCTTTCTCCGCAAAGAACATAGCAACAGATGGATCCGCTGACCGCCAAGCCTGCTTTTCGCACCCCGGTCTTACTCAAATGATGCCTTCCACCCGAAGAGCAACTCTCTGATTCAGCAAGCTAGCGGGGAGCGATGAGCCTGCGTGCCACGGCCAGCGCGCCGAACTCTGTGACACGGTGACCCAATGAGGTGAGCCGGACGTCAGGTGGAACGACGTTCAGGTGCCGGGCCATCTCCTCACGGATCGGTTCGATCAGCTCGGGATGGGAAAGGGCGATGCCTCCACCGACGGTGATGACGGCCGGGTCGTACGCGTTGGCCACGGCCGCCAGTCCGATGCCGGCTGCGTAGATGAGGTCGGCGATGACGTCGCTGGCCGTGGGATCGCCTTGAGCCGCCGCTTCGAACACCGCGGCGGGTGTCAGGTTCACGTTCTCCAGCTCGGCAAAGGCAGCAGGCACACCGAGATCGGCACCCTCCGGGAACAGCAGCTCACGCCACGGGGACGGGAGATCCTCACCCGCAGCGATTGCACTCAAGCGGCTTCGCGTATTGCCCACGATCCCGACTCCCGAAGCATAGGCCTCGACGCAGCCCCGGTTCCCGCAGCCGCACAGAAGGCCGTCGCGCTCGACGACGATGTGCCCGAATTCCCCTGCGTTCCCGTCTTTGCCCAGGATCAGCCGTCCTGCGTCCCACGCTCCCACTCCGAAGCCGGTACTGATCGTTGCGTAGGCCAGATGCAGGCTCGCCTTGTCCGCTACGTCCTTCCCCACACCCGTGTACACTTCGCCAAGCACGCCGCCGCTGCAGTCGTTGAACAGCCCAACGGGACAGGAGAAAGAACTCTCCAGAGGTGTGACAAGCGGAAGAATCCATGGAACCCGACCGTTGGCCCCCGCCCCCGCTGCCTGTTCCGGGCGGATGTTCGGGGGGCACCATAAAGCTCCATCGCGGATCGGACCGGCAGATACGATTCCGATCGCCCTGAGCAGATATGGATTGACGCCAAGTTTCCCGAGCGCTTGGTGAAGCATCCGTTCCAGCTGCCGTACCAGGCTACTGCAGAGGATCTCGTCAGAACCGACCTCAACACAGTCGCAGACAGCAACAGTCGGCTCGGCAAACCGCTCTATCGGCTCTCCGGCCGGCCCCGCGACCGCTAGAGAGATCTTCGTTCCCCCGATGTCGAACCCCGCCACGTACTCCCTCATGCCGGTATCGTAGCCGAGCGGCAATACGAGCACAATCGCTCATTGACTGCGGTTTGACACGGCAAGATAATGAGAAAGACCGTTCGATCCATTCTAAGGAGGTGAACCTCTAACGATGCATCACGCGATTCTTCTTGCCTGTGATCCGGGAGAGCGACTCCGTCCTTTGACCGATGAGAAGACTCCCACGTCGCTCCTCGCACTTGGAAGTCGGCGCACGCTCCTTCAGCGATCGATGGAGCGGCTCGAGACACTGATCCCCTCGGAAAACCTCTGGATCATTGCCGGCCCTCGGCAGCATGAAACGATCTCCGAAGCCACAGACAAACCGATCCATGTGGTCGAAAGCACCACGGTATCTCCGCTAGACGCTCTCCGCGAGGTCTTGTCTGAGATTCTCGGGGTTCCTCGCAGCGATGACACGTCGCCCTTGATCCTCCAGTCCGCCACACATGTGTTCTCGCCCAGCAGCGGCTACGTGGAACAGCTCGCCATCGCGATTCATCAGGTAACCGACGATCAGGACCCCGTCGCAATTGCCGTCAGGCACGCAGATGGCACGCAGAGCCCCACCGGGATCCAAGTTTGGCCGGTGCGCCTCCTGCAGGAGCGTCTGGCATCAGCGGATTTCCCCGACTCACTCTCCGTGAAGCGGATGCTGTCGAACCTCGAGAAGGATCTTCCCACAACCGCATTTCACGACGATGGATGGGTTCATGTGTCTGATTGGCCGGATGTGCAACGGCTGCTAGCCTACGTCGAGAAGCCGTGGGGGTACGAGCGTCTCTGGGCGCTGAACCGTCACTACGCTGGCAAGATCTTGTTCATCCGCGCCGGGGAGAGCCTTTCGTTGCAGTACCACCACACCAAAGACGAAACCATTCGGGTCTCTTCCGGGCGAATGCGGTTTCGTGCCGGCCCAACGGCGGAAACCCTGGAGGAGATCACCCTGGAGCCGGGGATGACCTATGCCATCCCGCCCGGAGTCGTGCATCAGATGGAAGCGCTCGCCGACTGCACGGTGATCGAAGTGTCCACGCCCCACCTCACCGACGTCGTAAGGCTTGAGGACCGCTACGGACGTTCGTAGTAGAATCCGCGTTCCACCCTTGCGCACGCACCTCACAAGGCACGTATCGTCGACCGCTTGGCTACCGAGGCGATCGCGTCATCGCACAGACGAGGAGGTCGCTCGTCGGGACAGGAGAGTGTTCGCGGGCAATGAAGCCGTAGTGCTCGTACAGCGGCACGAGCATATCTTCGGTCGTCTCCAGATAGATAGTGATCCGTTTCTCGTCGGATTCGTGAAGTTTCGGAGTCAGAAGATGTGAGGCAAACCCCTGGTGCTGACAGCTCGGGCGTACGGCAAGAATCGACAGCAGCCAATGCTCCGAAGGTGCATTGCGACGGCGAAGCACGTCATTGTGGCAAGCGACGTTCGTCATCCGCCCCACAGCCGACGCCCCGACGGTGTGACGCAGCTGGATGCCTCCCGCCCGGATCTGACGCCACATCGTCATCTGTGCACAAGCTGCGGGAATCCATGCAGCCAACCCCTCGAGCTCAGATGTGGTGATGTGGACTTCTCCGTAAAGGAGCGCGTATCGGATGCGCATCTCAAATAGGCCGGCGGAGGCTCCTTTCCTTCGCGATCGATCGGGAAAGAAGTAGCGGATGTGTGGGCTCTCGAAGAACGCTTCGGCACAAAGGTCGGCCGCTCTCAACAGATCGTCCCGCGGAAACGACAGAAATGTCTGCTCTTCCACGTTCCGAACGCGAAATTCGCTTCCGGGCCGCGCAGGATGAATTCGAGTCATTGGTTGAAGCTCCTACAGCACACGCCGAACGAATCATAAACCGTCATCGTTCTTCGGGAGAAGCGGTCGCCGTTCCGTGTGGACGCTCCACCCACCCAGATCCGCGCGGCTACCGTCGCTCGATGTTCACACCCTCCCGCACAGTACGTATGGCTCCGCGATCAAGTCACTCATCCGCTTCGGGAACGGAATCCGGATCGGTGAAGCCACCGCACCGACTCACCATCCTAGGGACTACAGCCACTTCTTGCGTTTGAAGAACAGCAGCATTCCGCCACCGATCAGCGCCATCAACCCCAGCGCTGCGAAGTAACCGTAACGCCACTGCAGCTCGGGCATGAAAACGAAGTTCATCCCATAGAGGCCCGCCACAAACGAAAGCGGAATGAAGATTGTGGCAATGATTGTCAGGACCTTCATCACTTCGTTCATCCGGTTGCTGATCGTGGACAGGTAGACGTCCATTAGCCCCGACACCATGTCGCGGAACGTCTCGACGGTGTCGATGATCTGGATCGTGTGATCATACACATCCCGCAGATAGGGAAGCGTCGCAGGCTGGAGCAGCGGGCTGGCATCCCGCTGAAGCGTCCCGAGAACCTCTCTCAACGGCCACACAGACTTGCGCATGAACAGCAACTCTCTTTTCAGGTGGCGGATTGCACCGAGATCCTCCCGGCGGGGGTTCTCGGTCATCTCCTCACTGAGCGACTCGATGCGGTCGCCGAGGATTTCGAGGATCGAGAAATAGTGATCGACAATTGCGTCGATGAGCGCGTACGCAAGATAGTCGGCACCGGCCTTGCGGATGCGTCCGCGGCTTGTCTGCAAACGCTCTCGGACGGGATCAAACACATCGCCGTACGTCTCCTGAAACGATATCACCCACGTCGATCCGAGAGCGATGGACACCTGCTCATCGATGACCTGCAGCGCCTGGTCGTCCCAACGGAGCATCCGGAGAACGATGAACACATGATCGTCGTAGTCATCGGCCTTCGGGCGTTGCCCGGTGTGGGCGATATCCTCGACGGCGAGGGGATGAAGCTTGAAATGGCTCCCGATGCTTTGAATGAGATCGACCTCGTGAACTCCGTCGATGTTGATCCACGCAACCGTCCCTGGTTCGCGTTCTGCGCAGCATTCGGTCACAGATGCGGCTTTGCTGTGGTCGAGCCAATCCTCGTTGTACGCGAAGACGGACATCGTGACGGCAGCTTGCTTCGGCGGGCCAACGTAGATCGGAATACCGGGCATTTGACCGGTTGTTCGGGTGTCTCTACGGACAAATCGAGCCATATTTCACCTCGAACGCACTCTAGCCAAATCACCGCCACCGAGCAACACATCCGACGATCCCGCGCCATAACCATGAGTGGAAGAGCATATCCCGCCCCCCGCCAGCAAGACTCCAACTGAGACGATTAGAACGGTTGCAGAGTGGCAAGGCTGTGCACCGAGCCATTCCTCGCCATCCGTACAGGAGATTCCGTAGGGCCAACGGGTGCCTCCGTGACGTGGACGCCCGTGTCCGATGCGTCCACGTAGGGTTCATCCGCTTCGTGCCGAAACCGACCGGAAAGTGCGAGGAGAGCCTCAGGAGGGGAGGCTCTCCTCATGTGGGGAACCAGCAAGAAGCCTGGTCGTGTGGAATCTTCGAAATCTCTACTTGCCGCGCTTCGCTCCGATGGCGAGCACGATAATCAACCCTTTCACGATCGGTTGGAAGAAAGACGAAACACCGAGCAGGTTCAAGCCGTTGCTGATGACCCCGATAATCAAAGCACCAAGGGCCGTTCCGACGATTGTTCCGATTCCGCCAGTCAGCGTGGCTCCGCCTAGGATCGCTGCGGCAATGACGTCGATTTCCAGTCCCATCGCCGCAGTTGGCTGCGCGGACAGCAGGCGCGACGTGATGAGAATACCGCCCAGCCCGCTGAGCAGACCGGTGATGAGGAATCCGGCGATCCGATAGCGGCGGATCTTCACCGCAGACAGTCTCGCCGCCTCCGGATTCGCCCCGATCGCCCTCATATACAGGCCGTGCTTCGTTTTGTTCAACACCAGGTACGAGATGACAAAAACAACGATCGCAATAATCGTCGACACAGGGACCCTGCCGACGTACCCGGCGCCAAGAACGCCGAAGCTCAGCGGAAGCCCCGAGATCGGATGGCCTTGTGTCCACACATAGGCGATCCCCCGCGCGATGTTCATCATCGCCAGCGTCACGATGAAAGATGCAATCTTCCCGTGGACGACGCCGATGCTGATGGTCAGTCCCACCGCCGATCCAGCAAGCAGCCCTCCGAAGATCGCCAGGGCAAAGGAGTTCGTTGCCGTGAGGATCGCAGCGGTCACCACACCGGCAAGCGCTGCCGTTGAACCGACAGAGAGGTCGATCTCACCCAAAAGCAGCAAGAACGTCATTCCTACCGCAATGATGAAGTTGGTGGATACCTGCCGCGTGATATTCAGCAGATTCCGCGCGGTGAAGAAGTGATCCGACGCCAGCGAGAAGGCGGCAACAAGCAATACCAGGATGATCACCAAACCGATCTCGCCCACCAGAAGTCCACGAATTCTGGAAGATACGCTCCGGTTTGCATCGAGTGTGTTCGGCATGATTCATGTACCTCGCTTGAGTCTACGTTCTTATCCCAAGGCCAGAGCGACGATTCGGTCGAGCTTTGCGTCCTGTCTGTCCAGAGTCCCCGCGACCGCACCCTTCTTCAACACAATCACACGGTTACAGATCCCGAGAACTTCCTTGAATTCCGACGTTAGGTAGAGAATGCTGACACCTTGTTCGGCCAGCTCGACAATCAGCTTGCGGATCTCCGCTTTCGCTCCCACGTCAATCCCACGGGTTGGCTCGTCGAGGATGATGATCTTCGGTCTCGCCGCCAGCCACTTCGCGATGACGACCTTCTGCTGATTCCCTCCGCTGAGCTCCCGCACAACGGCCGACGCGTTCTTGGGAACGATTTGGCATGACTTGATCGCTTCATCGCTCACGTTCTGACGCTTGCGCGGCGAGATGAAGATCCGCCCAGAGAGAGCGCGCTTGATGTTGACCATGATCACGTTGTTGGCAATCGAGAGCAGCGGGAATGTGCCTTGCGTTTTCCGCTCCTCCGGAACCAGGGCGATCCCCAGATTCTTCGCCTTCTGCGGCGTGAGCGATTTTTGCTGCTCGCCAAACACGCTGACCGATCCCGAAAGCATTCGGTCCGCACCGAACAACGCCCGAGCGATTTCCGTCTTTCCCGATCCGATGACCCCTGTGATCCCAAGGATCTCGCCCTTCCGAACCTCAAAACTCACCGGCTCCTGCAGCTTGGCGACCATGAGATCCGCAACATCCAGGGCGATTTCTGCGTCATCGGAGACATCATTCGACATCCGAACCTCTTCCACCTCTCGTCCGGCAATGGCTCGCGACAGCTCATCCACAGATGTACTTCCGATTTCCACCGTGTCGATCAGCGATCCATCTCGCAGCACAGTCACACGGTCCGCCAGCTCGAACACCTCTTCCAGATGATGCGAGATATACAGGACCGTGACGTGGTTCTTGCGCAATTCCCTCACGATGTCGAACAGGGTGGCGATTTCGCTGCGCGACATCCCGGTCGTCGCCTCGTCCATGATCAGAAAACGGGCGTCCAGCGAGATGGCTTTCAGGATCTCGATGATGCGTTTCTGGCCCAACCCCAGCTTACTCAGCGGCGCCATCGGATCAATCCCAACGTTGAACTGGGACAACAGATCACCGGCCATCTCCCGGATCTTCTTCTTCTCCAGCCAGCCCACCCTTCCCCGCACCGGCTCCTGCGAGAAGAACAGGTTGTACATCACCGGTAGCTCGGGGAAGAGGTTCACTTCCTGATAGATCACCGAGATTCCCAGTTGTCTGGATTGAATCGGGTTGTCGAGCGTCTGCGGTTCGCCCGCGACGTAGATCTCCCCGGAATCTCGGTGGATCGCGCCCGTGAGAACCTTGATCAGTGTCGACTTGCCGGCGCCATTCTCCCCGACCAGCGCGTGGATCTCTCCCTCGCGGATCGAGAGACTCACGTCGTGCAAGGCATGGATGCCGCCGTAGCTCTTGCTGATGTTCTTCAGGACAACAATATCCTCAGACATGTCTTAGAAATCGACTCCGGAAACCAGAATGATGTTCGCATAGGGAGTGAACTCGCCCGTCTTGACCATCGCTTTTAGTTCCTTGCCCTGAAGCGCTCCGTTCAGCAGTAGATCCTTGAAGTCGTCATGCGGGATGATCTCTTGCTTGATCTCGTTTCCCTTGTTGCGGATCCCGGCGAGCACTTCCTGGAACGCCTCATAGATATGGGGGCTCACCGTCTTGGTTTCTTCGGCGATGATGACCTTCTCGATTTCCAGCTCTTCCAGAACCGTCTTGACAACGTCTACGACGTTCGGCAGATCTCTCCCAACCGAGACATCGATGCATGTTGTAAGATCGTGCCGTGGGAACGGAAACCCCCGGTCGGCCACCAACATCATGTCCCCGTGTCCCATCTTTGCGACCACTTGTGCGAGTTCGTTGTGTAGAACTCCGTGTGTTTTCATGTGACGTCTCCTTCTCGTTCCTGTTGGATTGCTGCGTTCATTGCCTCGACCTCCGCCCTTTCGGGAATGGAGGTCATCGCACCGAGCCTTGTCGTCGACAGCGCTGCTGCACGCGTTGCAAACTCCAGGCACTGCAACGTGTTCAGACCCGCCGCAAGCTGGGTTGAGAAAGCCCCGACAAACACGTCTCCGGCAGCCGTCGCGTCGACGCTATCCACGCGAAGCGCCGGGATCACCCGTACACGATCGCCGTCCAAAACGATCGATCCCCGTTCACCCAGAGTGATCACCGGATGCGCATACCCTTGATCGCGCAATGCACGAAGCGCGTTCTCCGCCTCATCGATCGACTCGGTAGACCGGCCGGTGAGGGCAGTCACTTCCGATTCGTTTGGGATGACAAAATCGACCGCACGAATCACATCCGCCGGGACCTCCACCTGTGGTGCCGGTGCCGGGTTCCAGATCACCGTCAGTCCATGTTCCTTCGCCAGTTTCAACGCCGGGAAGACCAGATCGCATCCAAGTTCGGCCTGCGTTAGAAACAGACTTCCCGGCGAGGCAGCCTTGATTGCGTGAGCGATCTCATCGACGCTGAGCTTCGCAGCTGCACCGGGGGAGAATGCAATCAGATTCTGCCCGTTCCCGCCGACCATGATCATTGCAGTTCCCGTCGGAGCCTGCTGCTTGACCGGCACGAACCGCATGTCCACGCCAAAACTCTCCATCTGTCCGCGCAATGAGATTCCGAAGCCATCCTCACCCAATGCGGAGATGAAGGTTGTCCTCACTCCGAGCTTGGCACACGCTGCCGCCTGATTGGCTCCCTTCCCTCCGGGGAAGCTGCCAAAACCTTGTGCACGTCGGCTCTCACCCGGAACAGGGAGACGGTCGAGGTGCATGACAAGATCCATGTTGATCCCGCCAAGAACCGTTATCTCCCGCTCGACCGGCGCATTCGATGATCCGCTCATAGCGTCGCCCTCAACTGTTCCACACGCTCCATGAACCGCCTTACGCGGCGAACGTCTACCGGTTTCTTCCAGTTACCGTCTTCTTTGAACGCACTCCCGACAATCGCGCCATCGGCCACCGCAAGTAGCTCAGCAGCGTTTTCCTCATTCACCCCGCTGCCAAGCAGCACCGGGACGGCCACCGCTTCCTTGATCGTCTGCGTCTTCTCAGCGGTTGGAGGCGTGCCCGTCTCCCATCCGGTGATAATGATCGCCTCGGCGCCCTGTGATTCCGCATCTCTTGCCTGCTCGCGAACGCTTCGATCCGAAATGATGAAGTGACTGCCATGCTTCACATTGACATCGCACAGAACCCTGACATCCGCCGCGCCGATCGCACTTCGGTACCGAAGTGCTTTCCCGGCGGCACCTTCGATGTACCCTGCACGTGAGATGTAGGCGTTGGTCCACTCGAACGCACGGACCCACCGTGCATCGACCGCTGCCGCGACCGCGATTGACTGAAGCACCCCGTTGAGGTGACAGTTGATTCCGACAGGCACGTCAACCGCGTTGCTGACTGCGGTTGCCGCAGCCGTAAGCGCGGCAACGGTCTCGTAACCGATCTCGTCACCCTTCAGATACGGATAGTCCCAAATATTCTCGAGTTGAACACCGTCAACCCCGCCCTCTTGAAGCAAGAGCGCTTCCTTCCGGGCGGTCGCGCAGACGTCCCGCATGGATCCTGGACGGTATAGCGGCGAGCCTGGAAGCGGTCTGAGGTGAACCATTCCGATGATGGGTTTGGCCTTGTCGAAAATCGTATCGAGCATTAGTATTCAACTCCATAGATCCACAGGAGACAATCCGCGTTTCCGTGGATCTTATTGTGGGTTGCCAGCCTGGCCCGTCAAAGGGCCAGGCTGGTGTGTTGATCTCTACACAGGATTAGTCCAGGTCCTCTGCAGTGATCAGAACCATCGGAATGTAGACGATCGGAGCGATCTCATCCGTGGGGGTCCCCTGGATGATCTCCAACGCAGTCTCCACAGCCATCGTCATCTGGAGATCCGGCTGCTGCTTGATCGTGGCAACCATGCTTCCCAACTCGATCGCGTCGATCGCGTCAGGGATGGCGTCAAACCCGAAGACTTCGATCCCGGTTCGTCCGGCCGATTCGATCGCACGCACCGCGCCGAGCGCCATCTCATCGTTGTGAGCGTAAACCGCATCGATCTCCGGATGCGCCTGAAGCAGATCTTCCATCACTGTTGCGCCCTCTTCGCGAGCGTAGTGAGCCGTCTGGCTCGCAAGCACTTCAATGCCCTCGAAAACATCGATGACATCGAGGAAGCCGGCCTGTCGCTCCGCGGCTGACGGGGCTCCAGGAATTCCTTCAAGAACGACGACGTTCCCAACCCCATCGAGGCTGGCTGCAACGGCTGCACCTACGAGCTTGCCGCCAAAGGCGTTCTTCACATCCAGATGCTGCACGACTTCCCCTGCATTCGACGGCCGGGTCACGGTAATCACAGGGATCCCGGCTCGGTTGGCCTCCAATACCGAAGGAACAATCGCGTCGGAGTCGTACGGGTTGATGATCAGAACATCGACATCGCGAGCAATGAGGTCTTCGATGTCGCGTACCTGCTTCTCCATGTTGTCCTGAGCGTCAAGCGTGATCAGCTCGATGCCCAATCGATCCGCCGCCGCCTCGCCCGCTTCTTTCATGATGACAAAGAACGGATTCGCCAGTGTCGAAACGCTGAAACCAACCGTCTGCGCTAGACCTGTAATGCCCACCAACGCAGCCAAGACCAAACCAAGCGTGAGCCCTTGGAAGATTCTCTTGAAGTTCATGTACCTACCGCCTCCTTAGTAGATCTGGATCGACCAACCCTGCTAGCCTTCGTTTGTTTCCGTCGCTTCACCTCCTGGTTCGATAGCCCTTGTGGAGTCTCGGACAACGAGATGCGCGTGCAATATGGAGTTCGGTGGGATGACCTTTGTTGACCTGTACTGAGACATCAGCCCAGCGGCCACCGCCCCAAGTTCGTGGACAGGCTGTTGAACCGTTGTCAACGCAGGATGCAGGGAGCTTGCAACGTCGATATCGTCACACCCAGTGATCGCCACTTCACCGGGCACGTCCATCCTTTGCTCGCGAAGATACTTCAATGCCCCGATGGCCATCAGGTCATTCGAGCACAGAAGTGCCGTGGGTTTCTGCCGTTTTCCCATCATGATCTCGGCGGCCCGATATCCACCCTGAATCGTGAAATCGCTTTCACAGATCAAGGATGCTTGCTGCTTGATGTGGTGTGTGCGTAGCGCGATCTGATAGCCTTCCCGGCGATCGTTCGAGGTAGCAACATCCGAAGGACCAGCCACGAATCCGATCCTTCGATGCCCCAACGCGATCAGATGCTCGGTCGCTTCGATGAACGCTGTGATGTTGTCCACCCACACCGCTGCAAGCCTACAGTTCTCGACCCTTGCATCCACAACCACGGGATACACCCCGAGATCCTCAGACAGTCCACGGATCTCCACGGCGGGCATCCTGGGAGCAACCAGGAAGATGCCGCCGATGAGCTTGGCGGCCAGATCCTTGATGATCCCGTACTCGCGGTCGATGATGCCGTCTGTATTGTAGACGAGCACTGCTGTGCCATTCTCCATCACACTGTTCTGAATCGCCTTGCAGATGCGTGAAAAGAACGTGTTATCGATGTCGGGGACCACAACGGCCAGCGAGTTCACCTTGCCTCTTGCCAATCCTTGTGCAATTTCGTTCGCTTGGTAGTCCAACGCTTTGGCAACCTTACGAACGCGCTCGGCGATCTCCGGGTTCACGTTCCGCTTGTCGTTTAGGACACGCGAGACCGTTGCCGGGGAGACTCCGGCTTTGCTGGCGATTTCCTTGATCGTAACTCGCTTTGACCTCATACGATTCCTCCGACTCTGGGAAAGCGTTTTCCAACCATAACACGCTCCCAAAAGTTTGTCAAGACGCCGCAGCCCAATCAGCAGAGGGCCGTGAGCCTATCTCTCTTTCTGACTATAGTGCCGTCATTTACGGTCTTTTGGCGATCGTTGACGAGCCTTCCCTCGGCATGCGCCCATGTGCCAGGGAATACATTCGCGGCGGGCATTATCCACACCGTGCTCTCTCTGAGAGCCGTTTTTGAGAAAGCGGTTTCCGAAAGAGGCATCGCCTGTTTCCACCCACTTCATTGCCCTGCCCCCTTGAACGCCAGTTTGTGTTCCGTTTCCAGAGACTTCCGCGGACTGGAGTGACGTTGAAGGGATCGGGCGTTGGCCCGCACTGCAGCATCCGACCCGTCCTTTGCCTTCATGCCGAACAACTCCCGCAATCGGATTCATCCCGCATGTCGAAGACAAACACAGTTAGCGTCGTTCTAGGACCCTATGGTGGCTTCCGCCGTACCTGCCGGTCTCCTCCGCTGAGCGAGGCTTGCTCCCACGATGACCAGCGCCATGGCAGCGATCTGAACCGGGGCAAGCCGTTCTCCCAGCGCTCCCCACGCAATCAGCGCCGTGGCCAACGGCGATAGGTTCAGCAGTACGTTCGCCTCCACGGCGCCAAGCTGCCGCAAACCATGGTTGAACAGAAGATACCCGAGTAGCGTGTTGACCAACGCCAACCCAAGGATCAGCCCCCAGACAGTGAGCGGTAGGCTTGGAATACCTTCCACCAGCAGAGCAACCACAAGGAGCAACACGCCCCCGCTTCCGAGTGGGATCCCGGTCAGAATGATCGTCCCGACCGTCTTGTCACGCGCGGTCTTCCGCACAAGCACCGGGAATGCGGCGAAGCTGATCACCGAGATCCCCAGCGCACCCATGGCAAGACGGCCACCCACAGCACAACCGCGCCAGAAGAATAGGACGCTGCCCACGATTGCCGCTGCAACTCCCGCCATCTGCAGCGGGTGAAGCCGTTCCTTCAGCCATACCCGGGACAAAACCAGTACGGGAATCGACGTCAGGCACATGGCCAGGGAAGCCGTTGTCGCAGGAAGCGTCTTCAGCGAAAGAAAGAGAGCCCCGTTCCCAAGGAGATACTGCGTGACGCCGATGAGAAGGAGGCGTCGTTTCACCGGGCCAGCAACGTGGCCAAACGCTGCCCGACGCCTCCACAACCATGGGGTCAATAGCAGAAACGCAAGGAAATACCGTAACCCGGCCACCGTAAACGGACCCGTGTACTTGAGAACGATCTTGACAACGACGAACGAAGAGGACCAGATGAGAGCCACCGCGACAACTTCGGCCAATGCGACGGTTCGTATCATCCGCTGTGAGGTGACCGTCTCGTCAGATTGCGTCATAACAAGGGATGATACACAGATTCGCGCGTCGGTTGGACGACGTCCGTGGACATAGCTCTAACCCTTTCCAACAGCGGACCGGTCCCGCCCGGTCCGCGCGTCCCCTTTGTCGTACGGTTTCATCTCCGGCAGACCGCCGGAGATGGAACTAAATCGTGCCGAACAGGTTGTTCAGCGCCTCCGAAAGAGAAGGATGAGCGAACACGGCATCACGCAGCACGGTGTACGGGAGTTTCCCCAGCATCGCCATTTGCAGAACCGCCATGATTTCTCCCCCCTCGATGCCGAGGATCGAGGCTCCCGCGATCTGGCTTGTCTCAACGTCGACAAGCACCTTCATGACGCCTCTCGCCTCATCCATTTCCAACGCCCGCGCCACGTAGGACATCGGCATCTTCGCCACGCGAATCCTTCGCCCTTGCTGTGTTGCTTCCCGTTCGGTGATCCCGATCCCACCAAGCTGCGGATCGATAAACACCGTGTACGGGATCAAGCGATCGTCCGTCGTTGCATCGCCGTCTTCCAAGAGGTTGGCTCGGACAATCCGATAGTCGTCGTAGGAGATGTGCGTGAAGGCGGGTCCGCCTTTCACATCTCCCAATGCGTAGATTCCGGGAACAGCCGTCTGTAGACGCTGATCCACCGGGATGAACCCACGATCATCAAGCTCGATCCCTGCCGCCTCAACATGGAGATCCTCCGTGTTCGGCACCCGTCCCACGGCGACCAGCAGATGGCTGCCCTGCAGAGTCTCTTCTGCAAGAGCATTTTTCACTCGAAGATCAATCCCGCCTCCAACCGCCGTGGAAACGCCGATCGGAGCAGTATCGAGCAAGATGCGGATCCCGTCCTCACGGAGGATCTCGGTGATTTCCTCCGCAACATCCCCGTCCTCGCGGGTGAGAAGCTGACTGGCTCGTTGGATGATCGTCACGTCGCTCCCGAACCGTCGGAACATCTGCCCGAACTCGACACCGATGTAGCCACCGCCAACGATCAGCAAGTGAGACGGCACGGCATCGAGATCCATCACGGACGTGGAGTCGAGATACGGAACCTCGTCCAGCCCTTCGAGAGTAGGGATGCGAGGTCTCAACCCGCTGTCGATGAAGATCGTCCCGGCACGAACCTCCTGGCTTGCTCCCGATGGTTCGACGATCCCAATCCGGTGGGGGGCGATGAATCGCCCCGTTCCTCGCAGCAAGGCCAGCCCTCGCGTCTTCTCTAGCCCTCGCAGGCTGCCGGCGCGGAAGCTTTCGACCATGAGGTCCTTGCGTTCCCGTACGACCGACATGTCCACCCGTAAATTGCTCAGATGCACGCCGAATTCACCGGCTCTGTGCGCCAGATGCGCCACCCGAGCGCTGGCGATCATCGTCTTCGTTGGTGTACATCCCTCATTGATACACGTTCCGCCCACGTGTTTTCGTTCGATCAGTGCCACGCGCCACCCCGCGTCGGCCAGCGCCCGAGCCAGTGGACTGCCGGCTTGCCCGGCGCCGATGATTGCCGCATCGTAGTTCGCCTCAACGGACATTCCGCACCTCCCCACAGCCGATATCCTTCAACCGCTCCCAAGGTCGAGTGAATCCACCGATCCCCTCACCGCACCATACGCCGGGAGTCGCTTCCGAAGAAACCCCGATGCATTCCCAGTCGATCCTTCCCATCAGGTAGACTGTTCACATCAACACGGGAGGCCGCGATGAGTTTCGGGATCCTCGCCGCTGTCTTGTTCGGAATCAGCGCACCGTTGTCGAAGATCCTTCTTGACGGCGTCGATCCGATCCTCCTTGCCGGGCTGCTCTACCTTGGAGCCGGCGGTTCACTGGCTCTTTTGATTCTTGCCCGGAGAGCGATCGGGGCAGGAGAGCGCGAGGCACGACTGGAGCGACAAGATGTTCCGTGGCTTGCCGGTGCCGTTGCCTCAGGAGGCATCGCCGGTCCGATTTTGCTGTTACTTGGTCTCCAGCGAGCGCCGGCATCCACAACATCTCTCTTGCTCAATTTCGAAGTGGTTGCCACCGGACTGGTGGCGCTCGTTTTCTTTCGCGAGTCCGTCAGCCGGAGAGCATGGTGGGCAATCGCTGCCGTCGCCGTCGGAGGGATTCTTCTCACCCTTGACCCCGCTGCTGGCTGGGGAGTCTCCGCTGGAGCACTGCTCGTTCTGGGAGCATGTCTGGCGTGGGGGATCGACAACAACCTTACCGGAAGAATCTCCCTGAAGGACCCAAAGCGGATTGTCGCCATCAAGGGTCTAGTGGCCGGCAGTTTCTCTTTTGCGCTTGGCATTGCCCTCGGACGGCCGCTCCCTTCCCTGAGCCGAGCGCTCCTTGCGCTGGCGCTTGGAACCGTCAGCTACGGCGCCAGCATCGTCCTGTTTGTTCACTCTCTGCGTCAAGTCGGAGCAGCACGAACCGGTGCGCTGTTCGGGATGGCTCCGTTTGTCGGCGTCGCTCTATCGCTCATCCTGTTCCGGGAGCTTCCACACTGGACGTTCCTCGCAGCGCTCCCATTGATGGCTGTTGCCGCACGGCTGCTTGCGGGAGAAAAGCACGCGCACACGCACATCCACGCAGACCTAACACATACCCACGGCCATCGGCACGGCGATCTGCATCATGCACACCTTCATTACGAGGGTGAAACCGAACAAGACGGCCACGTCCACGAGCACACGCACGAGGGCATGACCCACACCCATCCCCACAAACCCGATCCCCATCACCGGCACGGACACGGCAAGTAGCAGGTCCATCCACACTGGCTCCCGGGTCAACGTCTGTCCCTGGCCTCTCCGCCGGCCCCAGTCTCTCGTCATCCATGGGCGGTTGACCTTGAATCCATCCTGCGCCGCCGATACCTGTCACTGTCACAAATAGCCACCATCTCATCATCGGGTTCCGGCAGAGCAAACACTCATCCACCAGTTGACAGATGTTTGCGAAATCCCTAGAGTGTGTTGACGATCGCTATGAATCGAAAACAAATGCTAGCTGAGGAGCGTCGACAGGACATCCTCAAGATGATGAAAGACGAACACGTCACGAAGACAACCGATCTCGCGAAGTATTACGACGTTTCCACGGCTACGATCCGGAGCGATCTCAGCGAGCTTGCCAAACAAGGCCACCTCCAGCGTATTCACGGAGGCGCTATCACACAGCAATGGTTGTCTCGCGAACCTTCCTACGGCGAGAAAGCTCATCTGCACGCTCCCGAGAAACAGAAGATCGGGCTTGCTGCAGCCAGCATGATCGAGGAAGGAATGGCGGTGTTCATTGGCAATGGCACGACGACCATGGAAATCATCCGGAATCTTCCTTCTGATCGCCATGTGCGCATCTTCACCAACGCCTTGAGTCACGCGGCGGAGCTCGCGTCGAAGTCCAATGTCGAAGCGTTTGTGGTGGGGGGATTCCTTCGCGGCGTATCGTTGGCGATGGTTGGTCACCTGGCAAAGAGGGTTCTGGAAGGTACCTACTTCGATCTTGCCTTCCTTGGAGTGAATGGCGTATCGATGGAGTACGGCCTGACGATCCCGTCCCTTGAAGAGTCCGAGATCGCGGCCGATATCGTTCACCGCAGTCAACACACGGTGATCGTGGCTGATCACTCCAAGTTCGACGTTCTTGCGCACGGACAGATCGCTGATTTGTCAGAAATCTCAATGCTCATTACCGACAAGCTCCCGGATTCCAATACCCGCGAAGCGCTGACTCGCTTCGACGTGGAGGTTCGCCTTATTGGTGAATGAGGAGGTGAGTACTGACAAGACCCACACGACAAAGGCACGGACACCAACAAGCAGGATAAGGAGGTAGGTGTGAAACGTGTAGTGTTGCTTCTGTTGCTGATGCTTGGCTTGCTTTCAGGGCTTGCTGTGGCGCAGGAGGACGTGGAAATCACGTTCTGGCATGCCATGAGCGGTACAAGAGAGGCGCTGATCCAGCGCATGGCCGATGACTTCAACTTGACCCATCCGGGAGTCATTGTCAGCGTCGAATACAAGGGTTCTTATCGTGACACCTTGAATGCGGCGCAGGCGGCGGCCATTGCGGGGAATGCGCCTCACGTAATACAGTCGTTCGAAGTCGGAACACAGCAGCTACTGGACATGGGAATCTTCGCAGTTGCCGAAGACCTCATTGATCAGTACGACGTGATCATTCCGTGGGAGGATTACATCGGACCCGCTCTCAACTACTACAAACTGAACGGTCGCCAAGTATCCTTCCCTTGGAACTCATCGAACTCCATCCTCTACTACAACAAGACCATGCTCGACGCGATTGGCGAGACAATGCCACGCGAACCGAGTTTCGATGACATCCTCCGAATCGGACAGGCACTGATGGATGCTGGTGTGGCAGAGGCCGGTATTACGTGGCCGATGCATTCGTGGTTCTTCGAGCAGTGGATGGCTGAGCTGGGAGCCGATCTGGTCAACAACAACAACGGGCGGTCGGGCTATGCGACTGAGATCAATCTGCTCGATCCTGCTGCAATCGCCATCATGGAGTGGATGAAGGAGCTGTACGACACCGATGTCTGGGTCAACCCGGGCCGGGAAGACTGGGCTCAAGCGCGGCAGAACTTCACCACACAACGTTGCGCGATGATGATCTCCTCCACATCCGACGTGAACCTCACCGAGAACGCCGCGTTCGACGGCGGTTGGGAAGTGGGCACCGCATTCATGCCGGTTCCTAACGAGTACGAGCGGCGCGGTGTGGTCATCGGCGGCGGCTCGCTATGGGTCACTGCGGATCATCCGGATGCTGAACTCAAAGCGGCAACCGAGTTCGTCGTGTACATGTCGCAAGTCTCACAGGATATCGAGTGGCACCAGGGAACGGGGTATTTCGCGCTTCGCGACACCTCGATCCACGCTCTCGATCTCGAAGGCTGGTATGACCTGCACCCGAACTACCGGACAGCAGCCGATCAGCTGGCTGAAACGCAGATCATGACCGCCACTCAGGGAGCTCTTGCTGGCGTCTTCCCGGAGATTCGCACGTTCCTCGAAGACGCAATGGAGGCTGTCTACGGAGGGACATCCCCCGTGGATGCTCTGACGGAAGCGAAGGGCAAAATCGACCAGGCTCTCGTTGACTACGCGGAGTTGATGGGCAGCTAGTCCATTGAACTGAATTCGCGGGAAGCCCGGCGCAAGCATGGGCTTCCTGCTCCTTTCTGACATCGCCGTGAAAGGGGAACGTTGATGGGGAGTAGGTTCCCAAGCAAGTGGTTCCCGTGGATTGTGCTGCTACCGACGCTGATCGTCTGTGGACTGTTTCTCTACTACCCCGTAGCTCAAAGCTTCAGCTGGAGCCTCCTGCGGTCGGCATTCATGGGGCTCAGAAGCATGTGGGTTGGCGTCGAGAACTACGTCCGACTGTTCACATCGCCGGACTACCTGCACAGTCTCTGGGTTACAATTCTCTTTGCCGCAGGGATTGTTGGCATAGGGTTAGCCCTATCGTTGGGGATTGCTCTTCTGGCAAACCGCAAGGTCCACGGCGCTCGAATCTATCGAACTCTTCTGATCTGGCCTTATGCTCTCTCTCCCGCCGTCGCCGGAACCATCTGGCTCTTCCTATTCAATCCAACCGCCGGTGTCGTGAACTACTTGCTCCAGAGAACGGTTGGCATCTCCCCGGATTGGGTTACGAGCAAGAGCCTGGCGATCCTGCTCGTAATTTCCGCCGCTGTCTGGAAGAACCTCGGCTACAACATCGTCTTCATGCTTGCTGGCCTGCAGAACGTTCCCGGACAAGCCGTCGAAGCAGCAAAGATCGATGGTGCAGGCTCGTGGCGTTGCTTCTGGCGCATCACGTTCCCGCTTCTGTCGCCCACGTTCTTCTTCCTCATGATCATGAACATGATTTACGCCTTCTTCGGCACGTTTGGGCTGATTGACGTTCTGACAAAGGGAGGACCCGACAACGCAACGAACATCCTTATCTACAACATGTATCGCGATGCGTTCATGCACAACAAGTGGGGGATGGCTTCGGCCCAGTCAGTCATTCTTTTCGTGATGGTTGTCGGGCTCACTGTGATCCAGTTCCGAACGACAGGGAAGAGGGTCCATTATGGCGGATAGAACTCGAGGAGAAACGTGGTACTACTGGCGTCCGAAGATTTCGACACTCTCCACGCATCTTGCACTGCTGTTGGCTGTGTTGTTCGTAGCCGCGCCGATTCTGTTCGCACTGATCAAGAGCACGCAGAGCACAGCACAGATCCAGATGTATCCACCTCAGTTCGGCATCGGCAGGTCGGTGATCGAGAATTACGCAACTGCGTGGCAACGCTACAACCTGGGCACCCTCATGCTGAACACGCTAGGCGTAGCAGCAACGGTGATGATCGGTAAGACATTGCTCTCGTTGTTTGCCGCTCTCGCGTTGGTGTACTTCAACTTCCGGTTCAAAGGGCTTGTTTTCATCTTCATTCTGGTCACGTTGATGATGCCAGTTCCCGTTCGGGTTGTCTCGTTGTTCAAACTTGTCTCAAGTCTGGGGTGGGGAGATACGTTCTGGGCGCTCACGATCCCATTCCTCGCCTCGGCAACAGGTACGTTCCTGTTTCGGCAGCACTTCATGTCGATTCCTGCATCCCTGGTGGATGCAGCCCGCGTCGATGGAGTAGGCCCGTTCCGGTTTCTCTGGAGGATCCTTGTCCCCATGTCCATGAACACCATCGGGGCCCTTGCCGTGATTGAGTTCGTCTACATCTGGAACCAGTACTTATGGCCTCTCATCATCATCAGCTCCAACGACAACCAGATGATCCAGATGGGCGTGAAGCGACTGACCAGCTCCGGTCCAGAGGGCATGGTTCACTGGGGCGTCTCCATGGCCGGTGTCATCATCACGATGCTTCCTCCTCTGCTCCTGTTCATTTTGCTTCAAGAGCAGTTCATGCGGGGCTTCGCCCTGACGGAGGAGAAATGAAGATCATCGGTCACAAGGGAGCCGGTGCTTCCGCTCCCGGGAACTCGGCCACCGGCCTTCGGCATGCTCTGAAGCTCGGCCTAGATGCTGTGGAGATCGATATTTGGCCCACTGCAGACCGGAAATTCGTTGTCTTCCATGATGCTCATCTCGGGAAGATCACCGGACACGCCGGCTGGACCAACTCGTTGACAAGCAAGCAACTCGAAACACTGTCGATCCGCTCCGCCGATTCCCAGGGGGAGGCTGAGAAGCTACTGTTCCTTCCTGAAGCACTTGAGTTGGCTGCCGGCCGGATCGAGGTCATTCTCGAGGTCAAGCGGACACGACACGATCTGGAGGGCTACGCTTGGATCGAGGACCGTCTCTGGAGCACTCTGCGCGAGCACGAGGCTCAGGACTGGACCACCGTGATCTCCTTTGATCACCGCACGCTTCACGATCTCCGCACGGTGTCGCCAACGTCGCGCATCGGCATGCTGTACGCAGGGGAGTGGCTCAAGCTGTGGGAAGAAGTCGATGCCCTCTCGCCGGACGCGCTCATGCCGCACTGGGCACAGACCACCCAATCGCTGATCGAAACGGCACACCAACGGGATTTGGCCGTGTATCCGTGGGCAGTGGATCACCGCGATTGGATGGAGCGACTGATCGATATGGGCGTAGACGGCATCATCACCGACCATCCGGAGATCCTTCTCGAAATCCTACAGCGAACATCAATGTCATCCCCCGCGAGCCCCGGGGGCGGAGGAACACTATGACCAAGTGGTATCCCGATGAGGGAACTCAGGCCCGCTTCGGAGCCGACCACCCGCTTGCCCGCTGCGACGGGTTCGTCTTCGATGTTGACGGCGTCTTGTGCCGCGGGGAGACGCTAATCCCCCGCGCCGACGAGACCATTGCTCGTCTTCGCCGCGGCGGCAAACGGGTGATCTTCATCTCCAACAATTCCACCAAGTCTCGCGAGGAGTACATCGCCAAGTTCACGCGGTTGGGAATCCCGGTCACCGCAGATGATCTGGTTCTCTCAACCTTTGCCACGGCCCAGTATGTGGCCGATGCCTGGCCAGGCGCCAGGGTGTACGTGATTGGAGCCCCTGGCCTACGCCGCGAACTGGAACTCGCAGGTCTCGACTTGGTGGATGATCCGCTATCGACCGATGCGGTCGTCATCGGTTCCGCATTCGACAGCCGTGGGCAACTTACCGCCGATAACGGTTCACGAATCACGGGAGCTCTACGTGCACTGTACCATGCAGATGCGAAATTCATCGCCACGAACCCGGATCGCATCTTTCCTGCCTCAGATGGGGTCGTTCCCGGAACCGGTGCAATGATCGGCGCACTCTCTTATATGGTCGACCGGCAACCTGACGCAGTCATCGGCAAGCCATCCCCATACATCGTGAAGATAGCCCTCGAAAGGCTCCGGCTTGAGGGCAGACAGTGCGCGATCGTCGGTGATATGGACACCGACATGCTTGCGGGGCAACAGATGGACATGACCACCATCTTTGTCCGTTCGGGAGCAATGACGGAAGACAAGCTTCGCTCATTGGCCGTATCGCCCAGGCACGTCTTCGATTCAGTTATCGACATCCTTGCGGTTCCAATCTGAGGGGGACAATGTGAGCAAACAGACCTACATCAAGGCGTTGGAAGATTCCATCGAACGTCTGCGCGCCGAGAGTGCCGGGCAGGACATCCTGCTCGTTCATCACAACGACTCGGACGGGATCTCGTCGGCAATCGCTCTGAACCAAGCTCTCTCCCGGGATGGATTCGGAGTGAAACGAATTCCATTGGAACGCGTCCATCCCCCGATCATTGAGCGAATCCACGATCTTGCTGCAGGGAAGCCTGTCGTGTACACAGATCTCGGGGGCCGCGCGGCTCCTGTGATTTGCAGTGCAAATCAGGATCGTTCGTTCACAATGATCCTCGATCACCACCCGGCCGAGCCATCTACCTCGGACAGAGTGCTTTGCTTGTCTACAGAGTTCTTCGGTCTGTCCGGAGAAGAAGACATCTCCGCCGCGACAGGAGCGGCGATCTTCGCTCAGGCCATGAACCCACAGAACATCGATCTCAGCTACCTGGGAGTGATCGGCGCTCTGGGTGACTCGCATGATCGCAGTGGCCGCCTCGTCGGCGAGAACCGGGATGCCATGATCGATGCCGTAAACCAAGGGGATATGGCCTGTCACGAGGAAGACGGGCGCGAGGTCTACACCCTGACCAAGTTCGGGCTCCCGATTGCCATGCAGCCGTTTGCCAAGTCTCTGACCACGCTCGGGGCCGCCGGCTACGCCATGGGGGGCCCTGAGGCGGGCGCAGAAGCGTGCCTCCACGGGGCGACACCATCGTACAAGGCAAAGCTGGCTGAGCTGACTTCGCTCAAGAACGAACGCTTCGGACACGAAGTCGCAAGGATCAAGCAGGGAGAGGTCAACCAAACCCAGCACATCCAGTGGTTCTCCGTCGGGGCCCGCTTCGCTCCGATGGGCGTGAAGATCATCGGAGAGTTCTGCATGGAGATTCGCGACGAACCGTTCATGAGCCGAGAGAAGTACATCGCCGGATTCCAAGACATGCCAACCGACGTGCCGGGATTGGGAACGTTCTCGTGGGATCTTGTCAAGGTTTCGATGCGCGTTCCGACACCGCTTGGCGACAGGATTGTCGAAGGATCCATGCCAGGCCTTGACTGGCTTCTCCCCGAGGCCGCCCTACAGGTAGGCGGTTCGATCGATGCATGTCATGGGTATGCCGCAGCAGCGCTTGTTCCAAGAGGGCGAGAGCCAGAACTCGTGGCCCTTATGGACAAGCTTCTCACTGAGAAGGGAGTGTAGTCGAACATGCGCTCTGCCGCTTCAGTTGCCGTGCTATGCACGACCATCGCTACCATCCTGGGCTTCGCAGGTATGGCGTCTTCTGATCTTGTCGCACGCAGCCCCATCGACATCTCCGCCGACAGCCAGTTCTCTCTGGACAATGGTGTCATCTCAGGCAACGGCTCTACAGAATCACCATTCGTCATCGCCGGGTGGTCTATCTCGGCGGGACATGGAGCCGCGATCCGGATTCAGGGGACAACGGCTCAGTTCGTCATCCGCGACTGCCTGTTCACCGGAGACGCTTCGCGGGGCATCGGCATTGTCCTGGGAGAGTCTGCGTCATCTACGGCGGTGATTGAGCAGTCGACCTTCGAGAATCTTCGGGCCGGGGTTTTCGCATATCAATGCACCGGAGCGAAGATCGAGGCCAATTCGTTCAACGGGTGTTGGCGGGGGGTCGATGGGAGTGAGGCCGATGCAATGCTCATCCATGCCAATTCCTTCACCGATATGCGCGAACACGCTGTCTTCCTCTGGCGTTGCCATTCGGGCGTTCTGGAGGGGAATACGCTTCTCACGGGACAGAACGCCATCTACCTTGACAGCTGTCACCGCGTGGTCCTGCGTGGGAATCGGATCCGTGAGGCTGAGCGCGGGCTGTTCCTTTGGGACTGTTTCGATTGTCTGCTCACGGAGAACGACATCCGAGGCTGTCATCTGGGGATTGCACTCGTCCATACATCTGCCGGCAATGCTGTCTATCACAATGCCCTCCTCCAGAACGACAGAGCGGCCACGTGCGATGAAAGCGACAACCAGTGGGACAACGGTTACCCAGCAGGAGGCAACTTCTGGGGATCGGATAGCGTTTCAGATACTCAGAGCGGGCCCGGTCAGGACCTTCCCGGATCCGATGGGATCGTAGATCTTGCGCAGATGATTCCGTTTGCCGGCATGGATCGCTATCCGTTGGCAGCTTTCCCATTTGCCATGGGGACAGGATCAGAGTGAACCCGGAGAGGAGAAGAAGATGAAGAAGTGGTTGTTGGCGTGCTTGTACCTGGTTCTTGCCATTTCCCTGGCGGGGTTCTCACAAGGAGCAACCGTCATCGCACACCGCGGCGCATCGGGTTACCTGCCGGAGCACACACTGCCAGCGTATGCGTATGCGCACGCCCTTCGCGCCGACTTCGTAGAGCTTGACTTGGTCATGACAAAGGACAACGTGTTGATTTGTCTTCATGACATCTACCTGGAACCGACAACGGATGTCGAGCTGCAATACCCGGAGCGAAGCCGTCGTGATGGCCATTGGTATGCTGCCGATTTCACGGTTGATGAAGTGAGGACGCTCCATGTGCACGAGCGCACAAACTCTGCGAGTTCCCTTGTGTTTCCGGATCGCTTTCCTCTTGGCCAATCGTCGTTCTTCGTTCCGACGCTTGTCGAGGCAATCGAACTCGTGCAGGGGCTGAACCGAAGTACCGGAAGAGACGTTGGCTTGTACCCGGAACTCAAGCGACCCTCCTGGCATTCCTCGGAGGGATTACCGATAGAGGAGGCGTTCCTTGAGATCCTGACCGACTACGGCTACTCGGGCCAGGGTGCGAATATCATTGTTCAGTGCTTCGAGGCGGACACCCTTAGAGCGCTTCGAACCGTCTTCAACACGCCCTTCAGGTTGGTTCAGCTTGTCAGCGCAAGTTGGGCATATGCTGAAATGTGGACCGAATCGGGCCTCGATGAGATTGCGCAGTACGCAGATGGGATCGGCCCCTCCAAGACAATCATCGAAGGCAACCCTTCGTACGTGTCTTGGGCACACGCCCGCGGCCTGATCGTCCATCCCTACACATTCCGCGCCGACTCCCTTCCTGCCGACTACGCATCCCTGGAGGAAGAACTCGAGACCTTCTACTTCGACTACGGCGTCGATGGAGTGTTCACGGACTTCCCGGATGCTGCGATCCATGTTCTCGCCCGTCAGGACGGATTGGGGGCACCTTGATCCGATCGGGAGACGACACGCGGTTCGAGAGCAGCAAAGCAGAGCACGCTGCTTCGCCTTTGATCGGCTACCTATTCGATCTTGACGGGACCGTGTACCGTGGAGAGCATTTGCTGCCCGGGGCGAAGGAAGCCATCACAGCGCTACGAAGCACGGGCCGTCGCCTGTTGTTTGTGTCGAACAAACCTCTCCACTCGCGCCGTCACTACGCTCAGAAGCTGACCAAGCTCGGCATCCCCACATCCGAAGACAGTGTCCTCAACTCCTCCTATGTGCTGGCCCGGTGCTTGGCAACTCGCTCTCCCGGGGCCCATGTCTTCGCCATCGGTGAGCCACCTCTCGCCGAAGAGCTGAAGAACGCGGGTCTTGAGCTATGCGATGAGCCTACGAGGATTGAGTATGTCATCGCTGCGTTTGATCGCACACTGACCTACGCGAAGCTCAATACGGCATTCCAGGCGCTGCGGGCGGGCGCCCGCTTCGTCGCCACCAACGCCGATCGAACCTGCCCGATTGAGGGCGGAGAAATCCCCGATGCTGCTGCTGTGATCGCTGCACTCGAAGCGACATCCGGGAAGACGGTGAGCGAGGTCTTCGGAAAACCCTCGTCGGAGATGGTCCGGGTTGCTGTGGAACGTCTTGGGATCCCCGCAACACACTGCGTGATGATCGGTGATCGTCTGGAAACAGACATGATGATGGCCCGTCGGAATGGGTTGACGTCCGTCCTGACACTCACGGGTGTCACAACCACAGCCATGCTTGAGAAGTCTCGTGTCCAGCCTGACTACGTTATCAAGGATCTCCGTGAGATTCCCGAACTTGACTGCCTCCTTGCGCCGCTCCTGACCGGCCGGCAGGAGTCCCCTGCCGGCCGGCTCCCTTCACAACCGCCTCAGCAAGAAAGAGGATCATGACCCCATTACGAACCGCCAGGAGCGGTCTGCTCGCTGCACTTGACGTAGGCACAACGGGTGTCCGCTTCGTACTGTTCGTCCCCGCCATTCATTCCGTGGACCGAGACAAGCTTCCTGGCAAGTGGACAAGAACCGCGGATCGAGCCAAAGGCTCAACCCGTCGAAGATAGGAGCTATCGCATATGGTGAAGATCGCAGTGATCGGCGCTGGCGTGGTTGGTTCGCTGATCGCTCGTGACGCATGCCGTTACGCAGCGGACGTCCACCTGTTCGAGTCGCGCTCCGATGTTGGATGGGGCATCACCAAAGCCAATTCCGCCATCGTCCACGGCGGGTTTCACGACGCACCCGATACGGTTCGAGCAAGCTTCTGCCGAAGCGGCAACGAAGCGTTCACCGAGCTGTGTGAACAGCTTGACGTGCCGTTCGAAAGGTGCGGTGCGTACATTCTGGCGTTCAATCCGGAAGAAGAAGCATCGCTCGAGACGCTCCGCACGCAAGGAGAGTTGTCGGGAGTTCATGACTTGTCCTTTCACACCTGCGACGAGGTTCTTGCCCGAGAGCCCAACGTGAACCCGAGTGTCTCCAAAGGGCTGTGGTGTCCCTCGGTCGGCATCACCGAACCGTGGGCATTGGCGATCGCAGCTACCGAGAACGCAAACGCGAATGGACTCACCCTACACCTCTCTGAGGCGATTATCGACATTCAACGCGGGAACGGTGCCTCCCTCATCGTCCAGAGTGCGGAGGGGATCTACGAGGTTGACGTCGTGATCAATGCAGCCGGTCTTCACGCCGATCGAATCTCCGCCATGGCGGGTGTTTCTTTCCCCGAGATCACACCCCGGCGGGGGGAGTATGTGCTTCTGGACAAGAGGCTTGAGGGGCAGATTCATTCCGTGCTGTTTCCCGCCCCGGACGAGATGTCAAAGGGAATCCTTGTCCTGCCGACCGTCGATGGCGGAATCCTCTTGGGGCCGAACGCCGAGGATCTTGGCAAAGACAGCAAGCACCGCGTAGACACAACGTCGGATGGGCTCACAGCAGTCATCGAGGGAGCCCTGCGGTTGGTGCCCGGGCTCGATCTGTCATGCAGGATCAAGACATTCGCGGGTCTCCGTCCCGAGACTCCTGATGGGGACTTCGTGGTCGGACCGACCGTCGTCCGTGGTTTCTATCAGGCAGCAGGAATGCGATCTCCGGGACTGACCGCGGCGCCCAGCATCGCCGCATGGCTCACGAACAAGATCGCGTCCGACTTCAACCTATCTAGGAGATCGGATTTCGTTCCGAATCGAGAAGGCATCCCCCGAACTTCGGAGCTCGCGGATGACACGCTCGACAAACTGATCGCTGCCGATCCCAGATATGGCAGGGTCGTCTGCTACTGCAACCAGGTTACCGAAGGCGAGATCGTTGAGGCCATCCGGAGAGGGGCCCGGAGCCTCGATGCAGTGAAATTCAGAACAAGGGCAGGTTTCGGCCGTTGCCAGGGAGGTTCGTGCACTGCGAGGATTCTTCAACTCCTCGCGAGGGAGCTGCAAACCTCTCGACAAGACATCCCGCTGAGTGAACCGGAGTCGTGGATTGTATCCGGGGAGGTGCGGCAATGAGGCGCGAGACGGTTGATGTTCTCGTTCTTGGCGCAGGTGCCGCAGGTCTTGCTGCAGCATCCGCAGCTGCCGAGCAAGGAGCCAACGTATCGCTGATCGATCGAGAAGAGTTTCCAGGCGGTGTCCTCGATCAGTGCATTCATCCCGGCTTCGGGCTCCATCGTTATCAGCAAGAACTGACAGGGCCCGAATTCGCGCATCGCATGGTTGCGGAAGTCACGAGTTCCGGTGCCGCTTTCCACGGCAGTCGATACGCCTGCTGCATCCACCCGGAAGATCACACGGTGGATACGCTGGGGCCAACCGGTCGGATTCTGTTCAAGCCGACAACGGTTGTGCTTGCAACAGGTGCACGCGAACGCCCGTTTGGAGCACTAGCGATCCCCAGCTTCAGACCATCCGGGATTCTGACCGCGGGCGTTGCACAGCGGCTGGTCAACATCGACGGCGTCCTGCCTGGAAAGCGCGCCATCGTTCTTGGTTCGGGCGACATTGGTCTGATCATGGCCCGGCGCCTTCATCTCGAAGGCGTGGAGGTCGTTGCGGTTCTCGAACAGCGCCCCTTTCCCGGAGGCCTCCTGCGCAACGTGGTGCAGTGCCTGGAGGATTTCGAGATCCCGCTCCTGCTGAAGCACACCGTATCGTGCGTTCACGGGACCGCCCGTTTGAAAGGCGTAACGATGGTCGAGACAGACGATTTCGGAGCTCCGGTACCCGGCACAGAGGAGTTCATCGAAGCGGATACGCTGGTGCTTTCCGTAGGACTCATCCCGGACAATGAACTCGTCATGGAGATGGTTTCGATGGATCAAGGAAACGGAGGACTTCGGGTCGATTCACAGATGCGGACCGATGCGAAGTGGTTATTCGCCGCAGGCAACAATGTCGTCGTGTACGACCTTGCTGATTGGGTTGCTGACGCCGGAGAGACGGCCGGCCGCCATGCGGCGAAGCAAGCTCTAGGAGAGCACCCAACAGACACCGTCACGAGGCTCGTGCGAGGTCCCGGTGTGCTGCACATGGTTCCAGCAGCACTGACGCCTGGAGGCGGATGCCATGTCCTTCTTCGCGTGGATCGGCCGATCGTCAGAGGCCGCTTGACCATCGGCAACGCCGCATCGAAGGTTCTCCACGGTGCAAGACCTAGTGAAATGATCGAGTGGCATCTGTCCGAGGATCAAGTGCATGACCTCTGTCGAAGCACGGAGGTGAACGTGGAAGTGACGATCGAATGACCGAGAAGCGGATCTTATGCATATCGTGCCCCGTCGGCTGCGAAATGACGGTGGGCATTGAAGACGGTCGTGTCATCCGCGTAGATGGCAACCGTTGCCCGCGGGGAAAACACTATGCAGAGCAAGAAGCTGTCGAGCCGATGCGTGTGTTGCCTTCCAGCGTGAAAGTCGTCGGTGGACGCCGGCCGCTCGTCTCCGTCAAGACCGATCGTCCGATCCCTCGCAGCCTGATTCCTGAAGCCATGAAGGCAATCCGTGAGACCGTCACGCTTGCCCCGGTTAGAATGGGAGCTGTCCTGCTGACTGACTTGCTCGGCACGGGCGCGAACGTGGTTGCAACAAGGGACGTGTCGGCCGAAACCTGCGGTGACCCGGACGCAGTTCGGGCCAAAGGAGAGATGTGAGCAAGAACAAGCACTTCGTGATTGTGAATCCGATCGCTGGTCATGGTCGAGCTGGCAAGCTATTCCCGTCCGTCAGGGACGAGCTTACACGGCGCGGGATCGAGTTCGACTTCCACTACACAAACGAACCGATGGAAGCACCCGACGTAGCGAAAATGGTCATCGAACATGGCTTCACGAGGATCGTGGTCATGGGCGGAGACGGAACCATCAACGAAGTTGTCAACGGCATGGCAGAGATCAGTAGCGAACTGCCGCTTGCTGTGATTCCTGCCGGGAAGGGAAACGACTTCGCTCGGATGAGCGGCATCCCGTTGGACCCTATTGCTGCGATCGATCTCCTGCTCGATGGGCAGCCCCGCCCTGTCGACATCGGATGCGTGAATGATGAGCGTTACTTCGTGAACGGCCTGGGAATTGGGATCGATGCACAGGTGGCCAGGGATGTGATGCGATCCAAGCGATCTCAGGGTGCTAGAGCCTACCTAGGCAGCGCAATCCGCCAAGTCATTCGGTTCCGCGCATTCCCCGTTTCGCTCGAAGACAGATCCTGGAGCCATAGCGGCTCATGTATCTCGCTGGGGATCGCCAACGGGAAGTATGTCGGTGGCGGCTTCAAGATGGCGCCCAAAGCCAGAATCGATGACGGCCTTCTCGATGTCTGCGTCATCGAGGACATGAGCCGACTCAAACGATTCGCTGCGTTGCCTCAAGCTCGAAGCGGCAAGCATCTGGCGCTATCGCAAGTCACATATCGCCAGACAGACAGCGTCACACTCGCGTCGGAGGCAAAACTTGTCGCCCATATCGACGGGGAGCCCTACCGGCTTCCGGGGAGCCGATTCTCCGTTTCGGTTCGTCCGAAGGCCATCCGGGTGATCGTCCCGCCCTCCCGCTGATACGCTACCCACAACTTCCACGCACAGGGCGATATAAGCCGTTCCTGAGTGAACCTGACGCTGCTGTTCTCAGTGGCCTCCGGGAAGGACCTGCGTCGTCATTGCGCTTTCGCTGCACAGTTTCGGACAACTTCCGCAGTGGACGTTCTTGATGCCGCTCCCGCTGATGGTGGTACCCACACCGCCGCTTGCCGACGAACAACAGGAATATGAGCCCACTCACGCCGTCTCACGCGCACAAGCTCGATCCTTCTCGAGCACGGGGGAACAGCCTACCACGTTCCTGCATCTGCCGCTTCCGAGACTCTCGCATGGAGATCGCACCGTTGATCAAACACACGTCCAGGCGTACACTGATACCAACGAGAGGGGAGCTCGGACAACCCGGGCTGAGAGGGCCGAAACTTCGGCCGACCCTGGAACCTGAACCGGATAATGCCGGCGTAGGAACTGGCACCCGATGCACCGCTTCAACGGGTCTTCTCGCACCCCCCTCTAGAGGCTTTGGAGGGATGTCTCATGCGAACTCTTCTGGTCACCGCTGTTGCTCTGTTGGGGGTGTGCCTTGTTTGCTTCGGACAGGCAGCCGACACACCGTTTGTTGTATATACGTATGACAGCTTCGCCTCGTGGGGACCTGCGAGTTCCATCGAGCAAGCATTCGAGGCCACACACCCGGTTGACGTTCGGTTCGTCGCCGTCGCCGACTCGCGCTCGATGCTCACCCGTCTGTTGCAGGAGCGTCAAGCGGGACGTCAAGGAGCTGACGTATTCATCGGGATCGAGGCGGCTGAGCTTGCACGCACCCAAAGGCTTGAGCTCTTCGTGTCGATACCGCCAGAGGATGTACCGAACCTCGCAGCCGTTGATCCGGCTCTGCTGCTGGATCCTTCCGGATCGCTCATTCCCTACGAACACGGCTACATCACCTTTGTCTATGACAGCGAGCACGTCGAGACCGAGACCCTGGCGCGAACGTTCGAAGACTTGCTCGACGCGCGATATCGGAATCAGATCATCCTTGAGGACCCGCGCATGTCGTCTCCTGGTTTGTCGTTTCTTCTGTGGACAATCGATCGATACGGAGATCCCGGGTACCTCGACTACTGGAGGCAGCTCAGGCCCAATATCCTAACCGTGGCCGGAGGATGGGGCGAAGCGTACGACCTGTTCCTTGCGGGGGAAGCCCCGATCGTCCTGAGCTTCTCTACCGATACGGCCTACTCCGTCATCGACCACGGCAGTGCGCGGCACAAAGTCATGTTGCTTCAGAACCAGGGCTACCGGAACGTCTACTTCATGGGTGTTGTTCAAGGTACGGAGCACCTTGACTGGGCGACTGACTTTCTCGATCTTGTCTTGTCGACCGAGATCCAATCGCTCATTCCGACCACCGAGTGGATGTTTCCGGCCAACCCGGAAGCGCTCCTACCTGTCTCGTTCTATCAGTATGCCGTCACTCCGCCACAGCCGGTGATGGTTTCCCCCGAAGCCATCGCGGAGAACCTCGATCGCTGGCTGCGTGAGTGGTCTCTGGTGATCCTAGGAGGGTGAACGTTCGCCGGGCACGCCGTGGGTTGCTGATTCTCCTGCCGCTTCTGTTCCTTGCCGCGGCGTTCTACTACCCGCTGCTGCGGTTGTTTCGTGAAGGGCTCACCGAGAACGGGCGGTTCACGTTCCGTTTCCTTACGGACGTGTTTGTCGATCCCTACTTCCTGCGTGTCATCGTGTTCACCGCCAAACAGGCGTTCTGGAGTACGCTGCTGTCGATTGCGATCGGATTGCCTTGGGCGTACGTGTTCACGAAGTACCGCTTCCCATTCAAGTCCACGCTGCGTTCGTTGACGATCGTCCCATTTGTTCTGCCATCGATCACGGTCGCTGTCGGGTTTATCCTGTTTTTCGGCAACAACGGGTATCTCAATCAGGCGTTGATGTTCGTGTTTGGGCTTGAATCCCCCCCGATCCGGATCCTCTACTCCTTGCCGGGGATCGTCTTGGCACACGCGTTCTACAACGCTCCGCTCGTCGCAAGGATGGTCAGTGCTCAATGGGAGCAGATCGACCCGGCCTACACCGAGAGCGCTCGTTCGCTCGGAGCGGGCAGAGTCCGCCGCTTCGCCGGGATCACGCTTCCGATGCTCATGCCCGGCCTCATGACCAGTTCGATGCTGGTGTTCATCTTCTCCTTCCTCAGCTTCCCAATCGTGTTGGCACTCGGCGGCGCACAGTTCGCGACGTTGGAAGTCGAGATCTACACCCAGTTTATCGTTCTGTTCAACGAGCCGACCGGCGCGGCCCTCGCCATCCTCGAGATCATCCTGTCGTTGCTGTTTACGTTCGGATACATCCTGCTCGAAGGCAGATTCACAAGACCCGTCGGCGGCCGGATCCATCACGCGACAGAGCCGCTGTTCCGTTGGAGCTGGGGACGCGGCCTGCTGTGGCTGTTCATCGTGGCGTGCGCCATCTTGTACATCGGTCCACTGGGAAGCGTCCTCGCCGACTCGTTCACACGGTCATGGGCGGGGCACACTGTGCTGACACTCGACTGGTATGCCGCGATCTTCCGGCCCGAGTACAACGCACTGATCGGTGCCGCTCCGCTCCGTGCGGTGCAGAACAGCCTGCAGACAGCAGCCGGAGCGATGCTCGGAGCGCTTGTCGTTGGTGTACCGATCGCTTTTGCCGTCGCCCGCGGTCGCTTCCGGGGGCGTCGTCTGTTCGACACGGTTGTCATGGCACCACTCGGTGTGTCATCCGTCGCGCTTGGTGCCGCCTTGCTGGCCGCATTTCTTCGCCCTCCATTACAGCTTGGCCACGGTTGGCTGGCGATCGTTCTTGCTCATACGATTCTTGCCTATCCGTTTGTCATTCGCGCCGTGGTCCCGATCCTCGAGGGCCTGGATCGTGGTCCGGTGGAAGCGGCCCGCAGTCTCGGCGCCACCGGTTGGCGGGCGTTTCTCGACATCGAACTGCCGTTGATCCGGCGAGGCCTGCTGGTCGGCGCGGTCCTTGCGTTTGCCATTTCTCTCGGAGAGATGAGCGCAACGATCATGCTTGCCCGCCCGGAATGGAAGACCATGCCGCTGGTCGTCAATGATCTGCGCGCGGCAAGATCGTTCGGCGGAGCCAGCGCCATGAGTTGTCTGCTCATGGCGATAACCGCGATTGCATTCGTTGTCATCGAACGATTCGGAGCACGCATCTTCGGAGGAACGAAATGGTCGAAGTCAGCCTAGTTGATGTCACGAAGCGGTTCGACAAGACCGTAGCGGTCGAAGCCATGTCACTCACTGCCCCGTCCAACCAGTTTCTCACGCTCCTTGGGCCATCGGGATGCGGGAAAACAACGATTCTCCGTTTGATCGCCGGATTCGAACACGTAAACCACGGCGACATTCTCTTCGATGGCAAGAGCATCCTCGCGCTGCCCCCCGAACGGCGGGGCGTGGGGATGGTTTTCCAGCGATCCGCGCTGTTTCCCCATATGAACGTGCGCCAGAACATCTCCTATGGTTTACGCTACCGCCGCACCGGTGACTCGAGCACCCGCGTGCTGCAGATGTTGGATCTGATCGGCCTGCGCGGTTTGGAGAAGCGCCGCCCCGATCAGCTCTCGGTCGGGCAGCAACAGCGCGTTGCCCTTGCCCGCGCACTCGCCCCCCAACCGGGCATTCTGCTGCTGGACGAGCCCCTGTCGGCACTTGATGCCAAGCTGCGGGACTCGCTTCGGTTCGAGATCCGTCAGATCCAGCAGTCACTCTCTCTGACGACCATCTATGTCACTCACGACCAGATCGAGGCGCTCGCTGCATCCGATCGGATTGCCGTGATGAGCATGGGACATGTGGAACAAGTCGGCACTCCAACGGATATCTACCTCCGTCCGGCCACTCCCTTCACTGCCTCGTTCGTCGGTCATACCAACCGTTTTGAGGCGGTTGTCGCCTCCGCCGACACCGATCGTTCCGACGGTGCAGTGTCCGTTGAGTTACAAGATCATCACTTCGTGGCGCAAGCACAAGGAGATCGCCAACTTCATTTCGGAGAGGCTGTCGTCTTGTTCGTCAAGATCGAGGCCGTCGTTCTCGACAACACACAGGCGAACCAGATGCCTGTGACCCTCATCGGTATGGAGTATCAAGGAGAGACCACAGTGGTTCAGCTGCGATCTACGATCGGGATGCACTCTGCACGGATCCCAAGCGAGAAAGCACCCTCTCTTCGCCTCGGCGAGAAGATCCTCGCAAGCTTCGCGCCCGAAGATACGCTGCTCTTCCGGCAGAACGAGACTCCCGGGTAGACTCTCTGGGATCGGAACAACCCGATCATCGGATGGCAGCGAGCGAAAATGAGCAGATACTGTATACGCATGTATAGTTCGGACTTCGATACCGATCAAGTAAGGATCGGGATAGAAGTTTCCCGCCGCTGGATTTGGCCGTACGCACATGATGCTGAGTCCCTCCGAAGGCTTATCGCGAAACCCGGCTTCGATCCCCATCTCTGGCTCTACGCTCTATGCGACGACCAGGTGATCGGCTTCGTAGGTGCTGCAATCGATTCCACATCCCCGGGCAAGCCTATTGAAGCAACCATCTTCTTCCCGCGTGTGACCTTCGGCCATGAACAGGCCTCGGGGCTCCTGCTGGCGGCAATCCTCGACGTTCTCCGGGACAAACAGGTCACATACGTGACCGGACGAGTCACAACAATGTGTCCTCATGAACTTCGGCTCGCCGAGAAGGCGGGCTTCGCCTTCCATGATTGGGGCCACAAGATGTACTACGCCTACGAAGCAGAGCAAGGGAAACTGCCGAATTCCGGCACTCCTGCCGTGCACCTCGATCCCGATCGGGATCTGCAAAGCTGCTCCCGCCTCGCCGCTTTGTGGTACAAGTGCTCCATCGATTGGTGCCGCGAGTGTCTCCAAGCACACCACGAAGCCGGCATCATCGCGCATCTGGGTGCACGAAGAGACGGTGAGCTGATCGCATCATGTCTGGTGGCCGCTAACGAGATCCGACCGACTACAGCTGCCCTCTACTACATCTACGCGCCGGACAAACCATCCCTCACAGCGCTATTGAACGCCGCCGTCAACGCTTGTATCGAACATGGCGCTGACCGCTTGATTGCAGACTTGATCCATGAACACCGCGCGTTCGAGCCGGTCTATCGGAAGCTCGGCTTCAAGAAGGTCGCCGATTGGGCACGTTGCGATAAGCTACTAACCCCATCATCCAAACGCCGCAACACGGGATCCACCGAACGAGACTGACACGTCAGCGTTGCGTCTACGAAATCATCTTCAATTCTGGATCTCGTCCATTGTGAAGGTTCCGCCGTGTCCCGGATACACGCGATCTATCTTCAGGGCCTTCACACGTTCGAAGCTCCTCCGAAGCGCATCCTCGTCGTAGAGGAGCGTGGCGAGCGATGGCTTCTTCCTGTTCTCCAAGAAGTCGCCGCTGAAGAATGTCCCGTCGTCGACGAGCACACCGATCGACCCGGCGGAGTGGCCGGGGACATGCAGAATCGTTGCTGCAAGGCCATACGGCTCAAGCCGATCCCCATCCTGGAGTAGAACGTCCGGTGTGAAGCGATTTCGCCTTCGCGGCCCAAACAACGACATCAGAGGCTTCAGCAGTCGTCTTCCCTGCGATAGCGGCTCACGGCTGAGAAACAGGTTCCCCCTCCGTACCGCCTCAACCTCGGCCGCGTGCATGGCGATCGGCGCTCCATACGTCGCCCGAAGGTATGCAGCATTCCCGGAATGATCCGCATCTCCGTGCGTAACAACGATCAGATTCAGGTTTCCCGGTCGGCATCCCTCTTCCTGCAGCCCTTTCATCAGTTTGCCCCGGTTCAGCGCGAAACCACTGTCGATCAGGATAAATCCATCCTTAACAGGCACAAGATACGCGTTAACCCACGGAAAAGTGAGAGTTCGGATCCGATTCATCCCCGTGCGACCCCCTCCATACACATTCCGACGGCCCGATCCACGGTTTTCGATCTTGCACGACCCGGCGGTGCGTCCGCGTACCGCGTCACTGTTCGATGGCAGACAGCAGATCGCGCTTGTGTTCCTCTTCTTGAATGAGGATGTCCTCGACCACACGCCGCAACCCGTACTCCTGCAGGTCTTCCGCCTGGCGGATACGCTGTTTGTAGCGGCGGATTGCGTTCTCCTCGCCTTCAAGGTCCTGCCTCAGCATCTTGAGTGCATCTTCCGAGATCTCCCGCTTCTCCGCGTCGATCGTTGGGACCCCGCCGAGGAAGTCAATCTGCTCCGAAAGCATCGCCGCATGCTGCATTTCCTCCGTCGAATGCACGAGCAGCTCCTTCTGGATCGAGTCGTACTGAGCCCCAGTGATCACCGATCCATGCTGCACATACTGGATGGCCGCTGCGTACTCCCACTCGAGATCTTTGTTCAACTCTTCGATTAGCGCTCGCATCTCATCCGTCATCGCCGCCTCCTACTCCTTCGCCTCGCGTTCCTCCTTCACTCCGCGGCATCCCGGGTGACCTCGAACCATCGCCACCCACCGGGTGCCCTGCCGAACCACCGTATCCCAGCGGCTTGCTCTCTGTGAAATCTGGAGAGCCCGCTTCGTTCGATCCATGCCCATCACCCTTTCTCTGCCTGCAGGAGACACTGCCGGTCTTGGATCCATCGGCACCGAGCTGCGCCGCGTCCGATGCGCGACATCAGCCTTCGCCTTCGAATGCCCTCTGACAGCGGAGTTGGGTTCCGAACCGACGACATGCAACCACGCCGTTTGGCATTGTGTCGGGTTCTTTCGGCTTCTGATCCGTCGGCATCGTCAAGCCGTCTGCCCTCACACCGTGACGATCCCCACTCAATTCCAGGCAGTTGCTCGCTAGCGATTCGATCCACGCAACTCATCCTGTCGAAGGACGTTCACCACATCATCCGGCCGCGCCCAGCCGCGTCTCGCCGTGATCACACCGAGCGACAGCAAGTCGAACTGCTCGGGGCGGTGAGCGTCGGACCCGATGCTCACCCGGCA
>Ga0272441_10002490_pt1 | contig 37004 bp, 57 predicted proteins | sample SSMProp6N_FD_193582 | JGI IMG/M metagenome (GOLD analysis project Ga0272441, IMG submission 193582) | Marine sediment archaeal communities from Little Sippewissett salt marsh, Falmouth, MA, United States - SSM-Prop-6N | ecosystem: Environmental > Aquatic > Marine > Wetlands > Sediment ...
ACGGCGATTAACTCCATAAGAATGAACCCAGCGACATACCATGCTTTGTTTACCCCTTCCGAAAATCCTTCCCCCCGCTTTATCTTTTCGACTATGGGATCAAGCGCCTTCAGCTTGTCGTCTACGGCTATAGCGCGGGTATCGTCTTTTGTCTGTTTTTCCCGAAGGGAATCGATCATGGCTCGATGATCGTCAAGGGTCTTTTCAATTCTGGTCCCCATAGCTTCGATTTTTCTTTCATGGTCGTTCGTGATCCGTTCGATCTTTTCATTGAAGAATTCCCGGTCCCGTTTGTTTTCATCGAATAATTGATTCAGGGACGTCTTCATCCCCTGGATAAGCTGTTGCTGATTTTCGGTTTTTTCGATAGTTCGTTCGAATCGGATGATAACAGCCTGGAATTCATGGACCGCCTGATTCATCATCTTGTTCGTATGTTCATCCCGCGCATATGCCCCGTCGACGTCTTTTTCAACACGGTTTATCCGGGATTTCATTTCTTCATGGGCTTCTTTGTTGTTTTCGATGTGTTGTGTCACAACGCTTCGAAGGGATTGAACCTGTGAATCGGTGTGACCGTTGATATCCCGCTTCATCCCGTCAAGATAAGCCTTCAGATCGACTTCCATTTCCATCCCCGATTTGCCCCTTTCGCCGCGTCTTTTTATGCTGGGCGGTTTTAATTTGAGTATAACGGGGGATGAATAGAAAAAAAAGTATATTTAATGTCAGGATATAAAAAAACCCGCCCAGGCCGAAACACTGTGACGGGCAAAACATAGCGGGGATCGGACTTGAACCGACGATCTCCGGCTTATGAGGCCGGCGGGATACCATCTTCCCCACCCCACAGATATATTCTACATCGATTCCGCCGCAGATGTCAAAACAAAAGCGGCTTCCTGAATAGCGGATTTCGCTTCCGGGGATTCGACGAAATTCAGCTTCGAAAGAAGATCGGTCGCGTAACTGACCAGCTTTTCCTTTTCCGGGGCCATCGCCGCCCGTTTCGCTTCTTCGGCTTTCCGCTGGGCTTCTTCCTGACGCCGACGTTCTTCTGCCGCTTTTTCTTCATCAGCTTTCCGTTTTGCTTCAGCGGCTTCTTCCCGGGCTTTCCGGGCTTCAGCTTCGGCGGCGGCGGCTTTGGCTTCAGCGGCTTCGCGTTCCTTTCGGGCTTTTTCTTCGGCGATTTTCTGGGCGGCGTCGTGTTCTTCGGCCTCTTTCCTCAGTCTTTCGTTTTCGTCCTGAATTCGCGCCTGTTCGATCTGATACAGTCGATTCTTTTCGATCATTTCTTCGTGAAGCGATTCGAATTCTTTATCAGATGTTTCATCGGTCAGAAGTTCCAGCGCTCCGAACTGGGCGAACGGGGCCAGCTTCAGCCGTCGTTCGGTGAACAGTTTTTCCTTCTTTTCCCGGGCGATCCGGTCTTCTTCCGCTTTACGTTCAGCGACCTTCAGATTTTCCCAGTTCGTCCGGGTCCCGGTCAGGAAGTTATTCCAGACAGCTTCATCCATGCCGGACAGGTCCATCGAAGAACCGTCGAAATCGTATTTTGACAGCTCCGCTTCCCGGTCTTCCTGAAGTTTCTTCAGCCGTTCTTCTTCAATCCGCTGATAGTACAGTTCGACATCCTTCAGGCTGTTTTCCTTATCGGCGACAGCCCATTTCAGGATATTCGCGGTTCCGTCAATGGCCTTTCCGGCGCGCAGGTATTCTTCCTTCATTTCCTTCCGGCGCTTGTCGGCTTCGATCCTGATCTTCGCGATGTCCAGACGAAGACGTTTCGCCTTCGCCGATTTTTCTTCGGACTGTTCCATTCCCATGACTTCGTCATAGGCCGCTTCGAACTGATCCAGCATGTCCGCCATAGGCTGAAACACCGATCTGATCTGTTCGGCTTTGCTTTTTTCAATTCCCTTCAATTCGGTCGTCAATGCGAGTTCTGACATAGACCCTCCTGTTCTTTGGTAAAAAGAACTATAGTCCTACTGGACTATTGTGTCAAGCTGGACTATACTGAATCTACCAGTGAACAGGAGGAAATATGAATGTTCAACACATTAACCCGACGACGACAATCATCGAAGGGATGTCGAATGATATGTATCATTCACAGGAAGACGCCGAAGTCCCCCGGCTTTCATATTCAACAGCGAAGACAATAATTCAGAAATCCCCGCTTCATGCGTGGAATGATCATCCTCGTGGCGGGAACGCCCGGAAGGAATCTTCCGCGTCAATGGACATGGGATCAATTATTCACGGGCTTCTTCTGGGGCATGGCGATGAAATTGTCGAAATCGACGCAGATTCTTTCCGGACAAAACTGGCGAAAGAACTTCGCGACGAAGCGAACGCCGCCGGGAAAATACCCATTCTGAAGTCGAAGATGGATGATATCCGAATCCTGGAAGAATCTGTCAAGTCCCAACTCCGGGATATATACCCCCGGTTTTTCGAATCTCATTTTTCAGAATTGACCGTATACTGGGAAGCCGACAACGGCGTGAAATGTCAATCGCGATGGGACTGGATCGCCCCGGAAGACGGCCTGATCATCGATGTGAAATCCACGGCGGACGCCAGTCCTGAAAAATGCGAACGGAAAATTCTGGACATGGGATATCACATCCAGCAATTCATGTATACCCGGGCCGCTGAAAAGGCGTGGCCGGCGATGGCTGGGCGATTCGAATATCGTTTTCTGTTTATCGAAACCGAACCGCCCTATGCGATAAACATCGCCGAAGCCGATTCGATGTTTTATGAACTGGGATCACTTCAGGCATATCGGGCCGCGGAACAATGGCGGATCGGTCTTGAAACCGGTAAATGGAAAGGATACGGGGAAACATTTTTGTACTGTCCGGCCTGGGCAATGACAAAAGAAGGGTTAAATCAATGAACGAAAACACAAGGAAATTCGATATTAAACCGGCGGTTCGGTCGGCTGTTCCGCTTTTGATCGGGCTGTTCGGTCCGTCCGGCGGAGGAAAGACGTTCACGGCGCTTCGACTGTCGACCGGGATTCAACAGGTATTCCCGGGACCGATTGTTCTGATCGATACCGAAAACGGCCGCGGCCTTCATTACGCGGATCAATTCAATTATGAGTACGTCAAATTTGATCCCCCTTTCGGATCGATGGACTATCTTCAGGCCCTACAGTTCGCCGCCAGTAAAAAACCTGCGGTAATCATCGTGGATTCGATGTCCCATGAACACGAAGGTCCGGGCGGTCTTCTGGATTATCATGAACAGGTTCTGGATCGCATTGCCGGGAACGATTACAAAAAGCGGGAACGGGTCAAAATGCTGGCATGGTCTGAACCGAAACAGGCGCGTCGCCGGCTCCTGAACGGGCTTCTTCAGATACCGACGAATTTTATCTTCTGTTTCCGGGCGAAGGAATCCAGCAAGCCGGTGAAGAATCCGAAAACCGGGAAAATGGAAGTCGAAAACTTCGGATTTGAACCTATCTGTGGCGACGAATTCGCCTTCGAAATGACCGTGAACTGTCTTCTTCCTCCCCATGCGAATGGTGTCCCCGTCTGGGAATCAGACCGTCCCGGGGAAAGGATGATGATGAAACTTCCCGAACAGTTTAAGGGAATATTTAATCAGCCGGGGATTCAGCTGGATGAACGAATCGGTCATATACTGGCGTCCTGGGCGCAAGGAAATACAGGGAATCAGCCTCGATCCGCGAAAAATCACCATGATCCGAACGATCGTGAACCACAGTATAACGGTGAAATAAATCCGGTACTTCCCGGGGAAATGATCGAAATGATTTATAACTCCGAAGAAGTACCTGAAAAAAAACTGATCCTTGAATGGGCGCTGGTACAGAATGAAGAAATCCAGAATCATGTCGCCGACATCATTCTTCGGTCTGAAGAATACGACAACAGCCCGGAAGGTCGCGCTGAAAAGATGAAGGATTATCTTCGGATATATATCCTTCATCCCCGGGTCCGCGGTCATAAGCTGGACGACGGTCGATATCTGGCGGCCGCCTTCGACCAGTCAATCAAAACGGAAACCGATATCCGAAAGCTGTGGAAGGCTGTCCAGTATGGATATTCGGTCATAGGGGGAAAATGATGTCCGAACCGATCACCGAAAAGGAATTCGAAACGATCAAAATCATCGAAGAATTCGGGCCGTACATTTCACAGCGTGAAGTCGCCGAAAAGCTGGAAATTTCCCGGACCGCCGCCCAGCACCGGATCGAACAGCTGGAACGGAAGGGATGGATCAGACGGGAAATTCTGTCATCCCCCGGGGGAAGAAAGGAACCGCGAAAGGGACACAAACTGATCATCATCGGGGCCGCGGATGAATCGAACGACTGAAGCCTATGACAAATTCACCGATGCGTTCGGATTCATTGTTCCGCTGACAGTCCAGATCGGGATGGTAACGGTTTCTTTGATCGGGATCGCGCTGAATCCCCTTCTGGCGGTCGGGTATTCCGGGCTCGGTATCGGCGCGGTTCTATTCGCTCCCCGTGCATTCAAAAAGGGGTTGATTGCGGCGATGAACCGGGAAATATTCGACGCGATTCGATATTTCGTGAACTGGTCGCTTCTAGCGGGATTCTCCATATTCATCGGTATTTCGTTTTCCCTGGCCGGGACATCTTCCCAGACCGAAGTTTCTGATATCGTGATCACCATTGAATCCGACAGTCAGCCGGGGGGATTGCTGTATGAACTGGAACAGGACAAAAAAGCGGCCGAAGCATTGATCCCGGGGATGAAGGATGAATTTGATCAGTCGTTCAATCTGGAAACAACCATGTCAATCCAGAACAGGATGGACGCGAACGATCAGGAAATCAGGCGTCTTCAGTCGGAAATCGAAACCCGAAGAAATTCCATCATTAGCGGTGAAGCTACCAGACAGGCGCGAAGCCTTGTTCAGTCGACCGGTTCCGAATCTGTCTTTCGGGCGATCCCTGACGCTGTATCCGGCGGGAAAACTATCCCCTTGATCTTCTGGTCTGTCCTGATGATCGGAACTGAACTGATGATAATCAACAGCCTGACGATCCAGTCACAGGCGCGAGAAAGGCCACAGACGGGACTTTCGCGGGAAGTCGACAACCTTGTCCACTACCACGAAGAACCCCTGAAATCGGGCGGGTCTGGCCCTGATGGTGAAGAATCTGCCGCTATTACTGCGGATGATATCCGAAACTATGCGAATGTCCGATATGAATCTGACTCCTGGGACCGGCCGCTTCTGCGTCCCCATCAGTCAATCGAAGCCCTTTCGACCATGGGAGTTTCGGAAAGGAAGTACAACCGGATCACCGATCTGGCAATGGGGAAGGACTTGTTTCGGACGAAAGACATGGACACATATCCCGCGCCGTTTATCAGCCGGGAAACATTTATTTCACAGATACAGGAGGAACAATGATCAAAATGGTCAGAAAGAACCGTCGGTTCAAAGTCAGCGATTATGAAATCGAACTGACGGCCGGAGGCGGTGTGTATCAGATTCTTTCGAACGGTGAATATCGCCGTCGGAGACTGTTGAAAACAGAAAAGCGGAACGATCAGACATTCTACTATTTCAAGATGGTGGACGGTAAAGTTATCGAATTTTTCCGAACGACGGCCGGCGTTCTGTCGGCATCGGTATACAAGGGGGAAGTGTGAGTCGAAAAGTAGGCGACCTGACCGTGAAGGTCGGGGAATATCAGAAAGAAGGCCAGACGAAAGGCCGGTATGAAAATATCGGAGTTGTAATGGAAGACGATAGCGGGCGGGAATTCATCCTGTTAAAACGGACGTTTAACCCCGCTGGAGTCCCAGGAAGCGGAGACCGGGATAGTATTGTGGTGTCAATTTTTAATAATGATGGTCCCGGGCAGAATCAGGGCGGACATGATAAACCGCAAGCCCACTATTCATACAACGGCGGTCAATCTGGATATGGCGGCGGCGGATACCAGAACCAGAATTCCGGCGGATACGGCGGAAACCAGCGACAACAGGGACCGCCCCAGGGACAGCAAAATATGAACTATGGCGGCGGGAATTATCAGAATCAGGCAAAGGGCGGATTCAAAGATGATGATCCTTATGATGATCAAATTCCCTTTTGATTTTTGACATTCCGTTATAGCGGATATATAATTCTGACATGAAATGCAAAAAATGCGGAATTGAAAAACAGGAATCAGATTTTTATAAGAATGATCGAACCTGTAAAGAATGCCGGAAAGCAATGGTCCGGGAAAATCGGGCGAAGAACATCGATTATTATCGTGAATATGATCGGCTACGCGCGAACAACCTGGACCGCATTCAGGCCCGAAAGGAATACCAGCGTAAAAATCCAGAACGGATAAATCGAATAAAATCAGAATGGAGGAAACGAAATCGGGAAAAATCACGCGCTCATAGACTTGTGTATTATTACATCAAGAAAGGGGATTTGACTCCGAAGCCCTGTGAGAAATGCGGAAATTCGAAAACCGAAGCCCATCATGAAGATTATTCAAAGCCGCTTGATATTATCTGGCTGTGTGATTCATGTCATAAAGAATTACATAATCATAAACGCGAAAAGGAAAGATTATGAGAATCGAACTTAATGTCCATGGGACCCCGAAGCCCCAGCCCCGACAGCGACACGCGGCCCGGAAGGGGAAAAACGGGAAAGTGTTCGTTCAGAACTATACCCCGAAAGACGCCCCGGTCCAGGACTGGAAATCGGCAATCAGACAAAGGGCGATATTCGATGAAGTCGCATTCAAACGGATATCCGGTCCGATCAGTCTGTCGGTCATGTTCTTTATGCCGATCCCGAAATCGCTTCAGAAGAAAGTCAGCGAACTGGACCCGCATATCAAGGTTCCGGATACCGACAATCTGGCGAAGGCGGTTATGGATGCACTGACCGACTGCGGCGTATGGGAAGACGATAAACAAGTCTATCGGTCTTCATTTTCAAAAGTTTATAGCTCCGATCCCGGGGCGAAAATAATCATCGAATGCCAGGAGGGAACATGAACGGCATAATTGACAGATTGCTAACCACAGCAAACGAAAATCTTCAGAATTTCAAGTTTATTCTTGAAACCGAAGAAAGCGGCCGGAAAATTGCCCGTACACAGGGTAAAGTCGCTGGACACAAGGAATTTCTGAGTCTGTTATTTTAGGAATTTGGAATAAAACACTGGGAAGAAGACGGAGTGAAACCAGATGAACTTCGTGATATGACTCCTGATCAGGTTTTCGCTCTGGAAGATGATATCAAAATCCTGAAGGCTGATTCCCGGTGGAGCGCGGTTCTCGCAACGCTGGACGAAAAAGTCGAAGAAATGAAACACCATCTTCTGTTCGAAGCCGATAAATCCCGCGATCTTGATCTGATGCAAGGGAAACAAAAGGGTCTTCATTATTTTCAAGGCGTTTTCAATAACTTTGAATCATTCGCCGAAAAACTTCGCGAAGATGCGAAGAAGGAAAAGGAAAAGGAAGATAACGCGCTTTTCAATCAGGACGAATTATAAAAAAAGCCCCGGCGGAACTGGGAAGTATCCGTCGGGGCAATACCAGGAACAGGCGGCTGTGAAGATCAGCCGCTTTTATTTTACTTCCGGTTTCACAGGCCAGTCAATAGTTTTCGGGAATCCCTTCTGACTGGGAACATCGCGAAGTGCCTGACGATACGATTCAAATTCCGCCTTGTTCGTCGCCGGATAATCCGGCATCATGACGAAATCAGTCTGGAACAGAAGGCTGTCGCGCTTCTGTTTTGCCCGACGGGAAAGAACTTCATCGTCGACTTCCCATTTTGAACCGGTCCATTTCGATTCATAGTCTTCCCGAACGACGGCGGTCATCGTGTCATCGGGTTCCTGTCCGATCTGGAATTTGATCTTCTGTCCAGTTTCCTTGTCCCAAAAATCTTTTTCCCGATAATCGGATTTTACTTCATACCCGACACCGGAAAAAACGACCGTTTCATTTTCACCGGGGGAAAGTATCCCCTTTACGATTATTTCTTCTTTCGTCAGAAGTCGACCAGATTCATCGATCTGATCGACAGGAGTCCCGACCATTCCCGTAAAAGATTCAACAGCCCGAAGATCGCGGTTCTTATCCTTCGGAAGAACCTTTGAAGAAAAATGACCGATAATTTTTCCGTCTTTGATTTCGATATATTGCATTATGCTGTCCTTCGCCATTTTCTGACTGTTCTGTTTATTGCCCGTGTTTCGGTTCCTGTTCGTGCGCCGGGGGAGTTTGCTGAGTTGAAGTCAAGCAATGCGGCGGCTGTGTTTCCGGTTGTGTTTGCGCTGTCGTTGCTGCTGCCGTCGCCGTCGCTATCAGAAAACGCCCCAACACCCGCAGATCCCGTCCGTTCGCGGCCAAGGTTCCATGAGCCTGTAATCTGTTGCATCTGGTCCAGCTGTTCCCCAGATTCGAAAGCTGAAGCGTCTCCACCTTCAAACCGGATAAAGTCTCCGGCCAATTCGCTTGAAACATTCGACCATGTTCCAGGAAATCCAAGCGTCGCCGGATCGGAATCACCTGGAAATTGAATATAGGTCGACCCGACCGGATAGACACCAGATTTTCCGAAAAGATATTCCCAGTTCGTCCCGATGGTAAGGGAAGGCTGATTCCCTTGATTCGGTGTCGGATCGGCTCCTGTCAGGGAAATATAAACGTCCCCCCCTTCCTGGACGATGGACACATCCGCATAATAATCGGTATCAGTATCCCATTCGGGAATTCCCGACTGGAACAGATACGCCAGCTGTCGAGTTGTCAGGTAAAACAGCGAATTCAGGTCTTCGGAGTACGGAAGACGGCTTGTCCCCTGGTCCGAAGTGATCGAAAAATATCCCTGAAGATATTCGGTCAGCGACTGAATTGTTGCGATGTCCTTCGAAGTCGAAGCGGACCCGGCCGCCTTCGAACCGATCTGTCCGAATTCACCGGCCCCGCCAGTTTCGCCGAATACCTTCTGAATCGCCCTTGTCAATATGGACATTGTTCCCCCTTAATAGGTCAATGATGATCCGAATGTGTCCTGACTGTACAGGTTCGATCCGGTCAAAAATGTCGGAATTTCAGTCGCCGAATAGTTAAGCGACCCCATTATATTTTCAATATCTGATACGAAACTGATGTTCAGTCCGACCGACGCCGGCTTCGGAAGCGCCATCTGTGCGACAGATATTTCGACAATCCGCTGAAGATCAGTATCAAAAATATAACTTATCGTCATGTTTTTTTCATCGGTGAAAATAACCGAATCACCGAAAAACTGATCCAGAAGATCATCGATTTCACCCACAGAATGATTGCTGTTATTCTGAAGAATCTTCATCTGAATGATCAGAAGAAGTTCCTGATCGGTCAATGATAGCGCGGACTGTTCGTCGGTTTCATAAGTCAATATCTGCGCGTCCGGCGGATCGGTTTCTGAATAATCAATCGATCCGACAATGTCGACATATGGCGTCGGTTCATTGTAATCTACACCACCGAAAAAGATTCGGGAAAAATCTATCCCCGTGATAACTCTTTCTGCCCCGACATATTTCGCGATGACATTCAGCTGTACACCCTGGGCTGTGTTCCCCAGGGAATCATCGATATTATAGGCAGATTCAACAGCTTTGATCAGTTCGAAAATGATTTCCTGTTCCATCAGCGTCTGAACATGGGCTTCAGCCTTCGCCTTGTTCTTGTACTGGATGATCAGAAGATTTACATAATATTCGACCAGTTCAGCATTCGTCATATGATAGTGATCCTTGAAACGTCGTTCACGAATCTGTTCTGAGGACTGGAAACCGAAACTACTTCGGTATAAGTGATATCGTCAGTCGATAATTGCATTCCTGTTACCCGATATTTTGAATTGATATTTTTCACGAAATCGACGACGTCATCAGCTCCGGCGTCGCCGCCGATATCCCAGATTATCCCGCTTACGATCTGATCTTTCAGATTGTCTTCGTCGATGAATCCACCCCCGATCAGTTGTATCGAAAATCGAATATACAGGTCTTCGTTTCCTGGTCTGTCGAAGTTCACTTCGTAGGTCGATCCATTCGGCCTGTCAATGTCGACAGATTCCGATCCGCGCATTCCTGCGCCGGCCGACTTTTTTCGATATATGACTTCACCGATTTCTGTGTCATCTCCACCTTCGACTATCGCCCATATATAATGGGCCGGCGTTCCGTCGGCGTCAGTCACGTTCGTGTTGTTCTCATAGACCCGGGCAACGGTCACGCCGGCAAGGTTCGCCAGTGCCGCTTCGATTCCGTCAAGAAATCCGATTGAAGGAAGAGCGACAGAAGACCGCCGTCGGACTTTCAGCTGGGCGTCGGTTTCTTCGTCCTGTCCTCTGACTGTCGCGCCGGACGGATTATTAACACCGGTAACACCGGCGACAATGGTCACGGGGGTCGTGATTGTGTTCAGCTGTACTTCGACCTGTCCTATTTCTGCGGCCCGGAATGTCAGGCTGTTTGTACCGGCCCCGCCGATCGAAACGGATGAAAGAAGATAGTACAGCGTTCCCGCGTCATCTTTGACAGTATACAGGTTCGACACCGTCGGATTCAGTTCGTCGCTTTGCGAATCCAGCCCGACCAGATTAACAGCGCGGTCTGTTGTGATATCGATCGGCGTCTGGGTATATGTTCCGCCGTTCCGCGTGATCCCGTTGATCGCGACCCGCTGATCCAGAATCCGGCCCTGTGCCTGATCAGGATCGAAGTTCGCATTCAGTTGCTGAAGAAGCTCCCGAAGATCGACGCCCCCCTGGGCAAAAATATTGACCTGTTGTCCGTCAGGTGAATTCTGGTCGACATTTATGTCGTCCCCGTAAATTTCTTTCAGTGAATCGATCTGTTCGGTCCGAAGTTCGGTAAGTGACTTTGTTTGTAGTCCGGTGAAATCAATTGAATCAGGCATTTATTCCCCTTAATCTTCCACAATGTGACCGATCGCAACGATTTTAAGCCCTAATAGATCAGTCAGATCATCCTGAACTATCGCTTCGATCCCGTCGTCAATGTCCAGCCGTATAGCGACCCCGCGATTTTGCTGACCGGCCAATGCAATGGTAAACGAAAAACCACGGTCAGCACCATTATCAAACAGATGCACATCGCCGAGCAACGTAATATCGGCATTGTTCTTGAAATTTCCGTAGTTTTCAAATGTGCCGTCTGCCCTCGCCACCCTCAAGATAAGCCCGTTTTCTATCCCATCGGTTATATCTCCGAAATCAGTCAATACTGGCGTGGTGTTTGTGACAAGAATTCCATGAATGCGAGTAATGTCAATTCGGAATGGATAATCGAACGTTCCCGACGGCCCGCGAACCCTGAATATAACCGGCGTTATGCTTCCATCGATATTCATGTTCGTGGGAGTCTCGAATATTTCGAATCCAACCTGTGCTTCAATGTCAAGCCTTTTGTCCAGGACCAGAGAAACGCCAGCGTTTATTCCCGTTACTTGATAGAAACCCACATACGATGGTCCTAACAGGACGACGACTGACCCGACGGAAAAGCCGGTTGTCGATGCTACATTAAGCACCCGCTGATCTATAGCCGATATCGCATCAACCGTAGTCGCCCCAACGCCTCCGTCAGAAAATGGAATGACCAGGCTTCTGGACGTTTGATCTCCGATGATAACGTCGATATTTTGACCGCCATCGGAAACAGCAAGCGCCTTTTTTCCGTTTTGTAATGTGACATAAGCATCCTTTAACGATCCCAGTTCTTCAGCCATCTTCTATACCTCAAAAGTCGCGGCCCCGTAGATTGTCTGTACGGAAACCTGTGCCGTGAATCCGCGTCCTTCTTCGTCAATGGTAGACTCATAGCTAGTAATTTGCAAGATTCCTTCTGATTGAAGTATAACCCGCTTCACATCGCTGTCCAAAAATACCTTCGTTCCGATGTTAAGAAAATTATTATAATCGACCCCTTCGGCTGTCGCGAAAAAACAGTCACCCCGCCATGATCGAAGACGGGTCTTCACGTTCAGAACAAGCGCGTCCATCTTCCTCGTGAATGAAGCCTTTCCCTTCCCGAAGGTCCAGTCGTTGTTTGTATCAAGCGCCCTGTGAATCATCCGATTTTTACCTCACTACTTCCGCCGCTGATCTTCCCGGACAATGATGTCGGGACCGTGGGAACACTTCCCGGGGCAAGCGCATTGATCGCCGCCGATACTGTTGTGACCCATGTCCAGAATATAGCATCTTCCGACGATACGCTGGAAATAGGGTCATCGGTTCGCGCCGCCGGCTTTTCCGATCCTGGGCCTGACTTCCCCAGAATCCGGACATGCTCGCCGTCCATATCCCGGGCTGATGTCGAAGGGGATATCCCGACAAGTGCGATCCCGTCGGAAAGACTGTGTTTCCGCGTATCGGCCGGTTCGGTGACATTCGCCGAATTCCACCATATATCGATATTACGATCATTAAACAGGATCAGGCAAAAATCCCCGGCTTTTATCGGGATATCAATATAGCTGTTCCCTCCTGACAGAACAAAATAGGGACAGTCGACCAGAACGGGATAATTTATCGTCGATCCGTTCGGGATTCGCCGTTTGACCTGGATCGCAATTTCACAAGTCTGATTGTCGTTTACTTTTTCAATCTGTCCTATCTGAACGCAATTGATAAGGGCCAGCGTTGAATCCTGATATTCCTTCAGGACGTTTTCCAGATTCGGGGGGATCACAGTCTGATTCATGATATCTCCTGAAGTCCGTTCGCGCCGAAGTACAGCTGAATATTTGTTTCGGCGTTCCCTCCGTCGGCCCCGGATATTTCTACGTCATGGGAAAATCCCATGATTTTATACTGACCATTGAATCGTTCTTCAATGGACCTGATTTCATATACTCTCCCTACCTGAAGCTGTGGCTGGAAAAGACATTTCACATCCAGAAACGTTTCCCGTCGCTTCGGAGTCGCCAGAAGATCGGTCGGGTCCAGAAGAACAACATCGCCGGAAATAACTTCATCGTCCGAAAGGATGTTCACAGTTTCATTATCGATGAAGAACTGACCATTCGATTCGCGGTTCAAAACTTCGGAAGACTGCCCCAGAAGAACACGACCCCGGGGCGATGATCCTTCCCCTGATCCACCGACAAGGCCGGCGATCGCGTTCGGCATATCGTTGATCACAGAAGAAAATATATCAGCGTTCGATGTCCCCGCCGCGACTGTCTGGGCCGTGTATCCGTTTTGAATCGCGTCCATACCGTCATAAGCGTCGATATCCGTAATCCATTCGGTTTTTTCCTTATAGGAAAACGCTTCATAAATGTTTCCCTGGAAAACAGTGTGAAGGCGATTATTGTATCCGGCCTGAAGTAAAACCCGCCAGTATTCTGTCGTCGAATATCGGTCTTTGAATATCTGGTTCCGCGTGGGCTTCCCCAGATTTATAATTGTGATTTTTGCTTTGTTCGCCGATGCCAGAGTGTTCCGCGTTATATTGAACCGGATCGTGAACGGCGGTTCGATGGTAAGCTGTTTTCCCGCCGGCGTGAAAATGTCGAGTCTGTAGGTTCTTTGCCATTTCCCGAACATTTAGTCATTCCTTTGGCTGATATAGAAATTCTGAACCTGTGTCACTTCTTCGGGAGTCAGGACCGACATTCGAACCCGTCCGGAAATGAAGTCATTTATCAGGAACGGTTCCCCGCCATCAGATACTTCGACAGCGATCCCGAAGGGAATAATCGCTTCGTACTGACAGAGAAGGTTCAGCCCATTATATACCCGCTGTCCGTTCAGCTGGAAATCCTGATAGGTAATATCCATTTTCCACTGTTGCGACGCCGTGAGATAGTACAGAACGATTTCGATAAAATCACCATTCGAAATCGATGTCTGCAGCCGCTGTCTTCCTGTCGCCCGTATTCCTGTCAGTGTTTTCATTATTGACCCCCGAAGACCTGGAACAGAAATGAAGAATCCCGTTCTTCCCCCTGAACAATTCCCTGATCCTGTTCGTCTGCCGCCTGTACTTCTTCCCGAGCTTCGAATTGACTTCGGTCGTATTCGACGACTTTGACTTCTGACACGCGGATTTCCTTCAGCTGAATCTGGATGTCCGTCAGTTCTTTTGTCTGGTCGTCCTGGGTAAATCCCAGGGACATGATCATCAGATTGTCAAAATATTTCCATGGAGTTTGAAGCGACAGAAGCGAATCCGACCTGAACAGGGCTTCCAGCTTCTTATATGCCGCCTGTTGAGCCGTCTGTTCCGGCCCTTCGCCTTCAAAAGCCACGACAAGATTCTGGGTTTTCTGAACCGTTGTATCAATGGCTGACGCCGCGTTCCTGACCTGAGAAACGGCGTTCTGGGCGATCTGTACCGCCCCGGGAGTAAAGTCCCCAGCGTATGCTTCGACAGTTTCCAGCCGGTTCTGAATGTCCTGTGTCGCCCGTTCTGCGGCATTTCCGCCACGGAATACCAGTTCCCCGACGAAACCGCTGATCGATATCTGGGCCGGTTTTATCGTTTTATGATCGTGAAGGAATGAATTGTTTTCCGTGAAGTGATCGGTGATATCAGCTGTCAAAGTCAGAGTTTCCCCGGACGGTACATCGAACAGAAACCCGGACAGCCCTTTCTGACCCTGTGGCGCCAAAAGAACATTCGCCCGGGAATCCAGATAGCTTTGAGAATCTACCGACCCGATATTCGGCTGTTGTCGTAATTCATTGAAACTCATTGATCCCGCCCTGTTTGAGCCGAAGCCGCGTTCAGCTGGCCCTGTAGATAACTGTTTACATACTGGGCCGTCTGTTGAGGATCGCCAGCCCCGTTCACATTTATTTCAGCGTTTACTGTCGTAGTCTGATTGCTATTATTATTCCGGGCAAATAGACCGGTTCCGAACAGTCCGCCGCGTTCCTCCCGTCGGGCCTGAACGTTCGCTTTTGCTTCCTTGTCCCCGAAAAGCGCCCTTACCCCTTCGGTGAAATTGGTCCATCCTTCCGATTGTAGGAAATTTGAAATAGCATCTTTTAATATGTTTATCTTGTCTATGATCCACTGAATAATATCTCCGAACCTTCCCCATGAATCCAGGATATTGTCGATCTTCGCGTCATCCCCGTTGACGAATGCCCCGATCAGTTCCATCAGTTCGGTGAACCTATCAACGATACTTAATATCGCCCCTCCCAGTTCCGGAAAATTCTCCATCAGCTTCCCGAACATTGAATTCTTTCCCTGTGAATATGCGTTGATATCATCCAGAACCGCAATCAGAAGAATTATCCCCGCCGTTATCATTCCCAGCGGTGAAAGAAGAAGGGCCGAATTCATCATGACAATCACGCCGACAAGGGCATAGATCGCATTTTCCCATCCGATCGTCGATCTGATCAGACGGTCTATCATGCCGGCGACATTCATGATCGCCCCCAGAAAAGCCGACACATATTTGTATGCTGTTTTGAATCCCTTGATAAATCCTTCGGAATTTGCCTTGATAAATTCAGTCATCTTTTTCGTGGTATTCGCGATCTGTGGCGCAAGCCCGACCGCGATCTGGGCCTTCAGCCATTTTATAGCGCGGCCGGCAAGGTCGATAGATGACTTCGTCTGATTCAACGTTTCGATGGCCCGGGGGGAAATAATAAAAGCATTCTGTGCCATGGCGTCGAACTGATCCGCGGATAGTTCCAGAGTCTGAAGCATCGACGAATTTATTCCCATCATTGACAGGACGTTCTTCCGCTGGGCTTCACTAAGTCCCCGGGTTTTCTCCCGCAATTCTTCCAGAATCTTGAATGGGTCCTGTTGCGGATCAATTCCCAGAAGCTGGTATCCGGAAATGTTTCCCTGTCCCAGTCTGATTTTTGCCTGATTGTCGGCGATAGCTTTCACAGCCTGAGTCACAGATTCTGCTGAATTGTTCGTCTGTTCGGCGACAGCTTGCCATTTCTGAAGTTCCTGGGCCGACGCCCCCGTTTCGGATTCAAACTGTTTGAAAGAGACAGCGGCGTCCAGCGCGTCCTTTGTGATCTTCGTGATTGCGGCGCTTGCAATTCCGGCGGCGGCCGTCGCGGCGAATAGTGTCGTCTTTACGCCGGCCATGGCATTTTTGAAACTGTGGGCTTTTGCTTCGTCTGTTTTCAGCCCGATTCGGGCGAATATATCCGCGATCGTCATATGGCTATTATACCCCCCGGGTTTTCAAAATAAAAGCCGTCAAAATGACGGCTTGTTTATTTCGTGATCCGTGATTTCGTATGTTTCCAGAAACGCTTCGAAATCCAGAATCCCGAACACATCGCTGATCATTGCCTGTCTGACTTGTGAAGGGTCTCCGCCATAATAGCCTTTCCGGGCTACTTTCAGACAGATTATAGTTATTTCGTCGGCGGTGATTTCTGTCCTGGGACTTTTCCTTTCAGGACTTCGGGGATTAAGGACCCGAAATTTAGACCCTTGAAAAAAGGGGAAAGATTCGCCTTCGCGATTTCCATCATGATCGGGAAATAGTGCTGTCGGTTTTCCGTCTTTTCGAAGAAATCTTCAGTGATACGGAACGACTGTTCACCGCTTCCGATTGTACATCGTTTCCCCAGGGCGAAAAGACATTCCCGGACCCGTCGGTCCGTCGATACCGACAAAACCATTTCCATGATTCCACCGATATCGACGTTCCCCATTTCCGTTTCGAAAATATCTTCATCGAATTTGATTCCCGACAGGCTGAACTTGATTCCTTTTTCCCGAAGGGCATCCGAAAGGGCTTTCTGAAGCGCGAACGCTTCTTCCAGGCTTCCTTCGGTGATCTTCAGTTCCATTCCGTTTATCTGCATATTAGGTCAGACTCCTGTCGACGTTCGCGAAGAATATGACCCATTCGGTGATCGATGCTTCCGTGTCGCCTTCGACGTTTTCCTTGACGTTCGGCATCTTCTGGATGATCCCGCCATTCATCGCGTAAACGTCCGCGGTGACATTTCCCAGGCCGTCGCCGGCGCGTTTCACGAATTCACCGGTCAGAAGCGGATAGGCGGCGCGATCGCGAAGATATAGGTTCATTTCGGCATTGAAATATTTATCATCCGCCGATCCCCGGACCACGCGAAGGGTCAGTGTCGCCTGTTTTCCGGTCGAATTGAACGAATATATCGTGTTCCCGTTCTTTCCGACTTTTCCTTCGACCAGATTGTTCCCGAAATCCAGCACCCCGGTATCACCATCGGCCAGATCAGCCAGAGTCCGAAGACTTCCGCCGGTTGATCCGATCTGAATGATGTCCGATCCTGTCAATGATACACTCATGAATTCCCCCTTACGGTTCGACCAGAACGGTCACATCGGAACTGTGAATAGCTCCGGCTTCTTTCGCGGCGATCTGTACCAGCGGAGCGACACGGGCGTTTCTGGACGTTTGTGACTGCTGGGCGACCGGCTGGGAATATATGAAATATCCCCGTTCTTCGATGTTTCGGCGCTGATCGTCCGGGCTGGGTCCGAACGTGGTCGGATCGTTCCATGTCCCCGGGGCGTACACTCCGGCGTTCACATAGCGATTCATGACGGCCCGATATGCCCCTTTCAGACCGGTCATTCCTTCTTCGGTCTGGGGGATCTTCGTGTTTGTGGTCGCCAGAAAATTGAATCCAGCGATCTGAAGATCGACAGTCAGGGCAAGGCGGGTATACATCTGGTCCGCGTACTGATTCGCTCCATGGCTGAAAATCTTCGGGATACCGATATCCGCCAGAACATCGACGCCGGCCTTCTTTGCCGAGTTCAGAAGATTGTCATCGATCAGAGAATCGGCGGTCAGCCCGACGAAATCCTTCAGATTCATCGTCAGCGCGGTTCCGGTACCTTCGAAATTGATCGACATTAGGATCGACATATATCCGGCCGCAAAGGTCAGGGCGTCGATTTCTGATTCCGAATAGAACAGACAGCGGGTTTTTGTATATCCCGCGTCCTTCAGATCGGTGAATATTCCGGCGATGTTAGCCTGGACGTTTGATCCGACGACCTGGAAGATATTCAGCGACTGGACAGTCGCGGCGGTTTCTTCCAGAAGCGCGTCGGTCATTTTCTCATTGTAGCAGACCCCAAAATAAGGGATTTTCCCGACGGTCCGAAGAATCGCGTCTTTGATCCGTTCAACGCCGGCGGCCGCCCCGGTTACAGTTCCGGAAAGCCCCAGGATCAGGGCGATGTCGGTTCCGGTCCCGGCTGATCCGATTGTGATATCGGACGTCGCCCCGGAAGAAACGGTCGCCAGCTTGATCGAAGCATTCCCCAGTTCACCGGTCACAGTGAAGACCAGACCGGCCGATGTTACGGCGGTACTGTTCAGACTGTCTTCCACGGTTTCGACGCTGGCAAGGTCGATGGACCCGATAAGAAGATCGCCGGCCGATCCGCCATCTACAGCGGCGTTGACATTGTAATCGTCCGCGGTCAGCTGAAGAAGATTGACCCCGCCTTCCGACAGGAGAACCGCCGGCTGTGCCGCGGCGCTCTGTTCCCGGGGGATAACGACCACGAATCCGCCGCCTGTGATCATGTTTCTGTTCTGGGCGAACGCCGCATTTACCAGCGTATAGGTTTCTGAATTGCTTCCGAAATCTTCAGCAACGCCGACGGGATTCAGATAAACCTTCGCGTCGCCGAAATCCGCGGGGATCGGGACTTCGTCGGTAATAACCGCGAAAGCCGAAGTATTAACTTCAGCAAGGCCCCGGGCCGGTCCGGATACACTGACCCGAACGACATTTTCAAGACTTACGCTCATATAAGAACCTCCGTCTGTTGTTGTGAATCGAATGTTTCAACATCTTTTCGTATTTCCTTAACGCTGTTTATGATAACGCTAAATCTGTACCGGTGCAATGATGAAGGCCCTTCAATTAGCGAAAGGTCATTTACCGCCTGGGTCCGGTATATTTTTATGGTGTTTTCTTCCTGTTTCTGTTCTGAGTAGTAAGAATTGACCGCCCCGATGATTTCATACATTCGATCCCAGGCTTCGCTATTCTTCGAAGTGAATTCGACGAAGAACTTCGTCGCTGTGACTACCTTCTGAACCATCTGATCCGCTTCGGGATCGAATCGTTTTGTGTTTGCGATGACCTGGGAAGTCTCCTGTCCGACGACGATATATAGGGCGTCGTCGTTCGGGGCTTTGAAGTTCTGATCGTACAGAACGACCCGTCCATTCGGAAGGCTCAATTCGTGCTGAAGAATGTCACATAATATTTTCGAGATGTCTTTCACGTTGAAACCTCATAGTCCCGGGTCACAGTGTACTTCGTGAATCCCGATTTTCGCCAGTCAAAGGCGTCTTCAATGCGATATTTCAGGCCGTCGGAATCCTGGACAATATCATCCAGATTGAAATATACATTCGAATCCAGGACAATAACGGACCAGTGCTTTCTTCCGCGCTTTTCTTCAGGGATACGTTTTATCGCCTGGGCCGGGGCCGGCTGGAAGTTAGCCGGATAGCTGACATCAGAAACCGATTCGACCGTTTCGAAATCGACGACGGTCTGGGTTACAAGGCTGATCTGTGTCGTTTCGGTCCAGCCCTTCAGGGCGTTTCCCAGATATGGAATAGGCATCTATCAGCCCCCTACCTTTGAAGTGACCGCCTGTCGGCCGGCTCCTGTATGTATCAGAATCGCGGCTGATCCCTTTTGCTGAATTGTTGATTCTGCCAGTTCTGGCCAATTTCCGAATCCTCCGGTTTCGAATGCTTCCTGAATCCGCGCTTCACAGGCCAGTCCCAGAAGTTTGAAAATCCCTTCAATGTCGCCTTTTTCGATAAGCGACTGAATCTTCGGTTCCAGCGCTTTTTCGATTTCCTTCTGGCCGGTTTCCAGCGGCATAACCAGCCATGACCGGGAAGGGATCACTGTAGAGTTTCCCCGACCGGCCTTGTCGGTTCCAAATTCATGAACTGCCATTATCAGCGCCAGCGTCGCACCGCCTTCGACCGTCTTATTCGTGGACCCGAGAATTCCGACATCGACGAACATCTTTTTCCCCAGGTTTTCCACAAGTTTTTCCAGCCTGGAAAAATCCCCGGTCACTTCGCTGTCGCCGTTCTTCTGTTTGAAACTCACTTGTCCTCCACAATGAACGCGACAACGGTCAAAATGCTGGCAACAATCACTTGATCAACTACGGGAAGCCCGTTCATATCAACAAGCGCACCCCATAATATCCACGCAACCGCAAGAATGACAGCCGCTTTCCTTCTGGTCACGGCTGTGTCGCTCCCGGTATTGCAAAGATAGCCCCGTCAAGATAGGGCTTTGTCAGGATCAGCCATTTCTGTCCCCAGTAGGTCGTCGCGTAAAATGCGAATTCCCCCTGATTCATCCAGTCGGGAATCGACAATGATTCGCTGATCCCATCGGCTGATCGGCTGTTCTGATTGTATGCGGATTGTCCGCCGGATGCAGCGGCGTCCAGGTCTTTCTGTAGGAAATGGGCTGTCAGATACAGCTTCGCCTGTTGACAGGTCGCTTCGGTCGGATATAGGCCCTGATTGATCACCGCTTCCATTTCAGCGATTGCTGAATCGATGTCTTTATCCCGTACAGCGGGAACGTCCACGCCATAGGTAAATTGACCGCGATCAAACTGATCCTTGAAATCGGCCGCGGTGATTGTACAGGTCATTTATCCGCCTTTTTGGTTTCCCGGCGTTTCTGGACTTCGTCATCGACCATCTTCTGATAGTCCTTTTCCAGAATCGCCCCTTCATGTTTCTTGACGATTTCGTCGGCTTCCGCCTGGGTCTTTACGACGACGCATTTCCGAGGCTGAATGACGATCCGCTTTTTTCGATCCAGAACGATCGGTTTCAGATTTCGGTTGTATACTTTAATCCCGGTCATGGTTATTCACCTCCGCCGGATTCGCCGCCCTTCCCATCGTCTTTTTTCGCGGCCGCTTCAGATTCCAGTTCTGCGATCCGGGCTTCCAGTTCGGCCTTCTCTTTCGCCAGCTTTGCATTCTGGGCTTCCAGCTTCTTCGCGTTCCCCTTCGCGACTTTGGTCGCTTCCAGGTCTTCGAAAAGGATGAAGTCCCGGGGATACGCCTTGATATAAAATTCTGCGATGTCTTCGGGAACCGTGACAGCTCGGCCGGGAACGGACTTGATTCCGTTCTTCAAAAGGATTTCGCGTTTCCCGCGGTTGTGAAGACGAACCTGTTCGATTTCTTTCTTTGCCATTTACATGACTCCATATATGCGATCTTTGAAATATAAGCGCGAATCCGGGGGGATTATCACTTCGATCCCGGCGGCCTCCGCCCTCCCGATCCAATAAAAAACGGTGTCCCGCTGGTCGATATACTCCTGATGCGTTGCCATATCCGCCCCGGTTATGTATATCCGCTGATATCCTTCTTCCAAGGCGTAAGCTATCATCCACGCGATCGAAGAACCGAAAACGGGTCCGTATTTATTCAGAAGATACTCGGCTGGGAAACGCTGAAACGGGCCGTATACTGATATGACCCGACCCGCTTCATCGTTCAGCCAGCCTTCCATCGCTTCGGGCTGATGGAGATTGAAAATCCAATCAACGCGGTCCGATGGAAGCTGATGGAATACCGTGGAAACGGCCCAGATTTCCCCGGGCGTGTCCAGGCATTTTTCAAAGCCGGGCGCACGCCCGACTATACAAACTTCCTTCATCCGGATCAGGTCGCCGTTTCGTCGAAATACAGAACTTCGCGCTTGCGGTTAATCAGGAGTCCGGAATACTGTCCGTGCGCCGGCTGGGTCCAGTTGAAATTGTTCGCGGTCCCGGCTTCCAGCATGGTGAAGTCTACGGGGATCGACATTTTCATGGTCTTCGGATCGTTCTTGTACAGAACATAGCGGTTCTTGTTGATACCGCGGTCCGAGTTCCGGGAAGCCTGTCCGTATGCCAGCGACTTGACTTCGAAGTTCGGATTGTCAGTCGCCGCCCGGAATGCGTTCCGAAGATATTCGATCTTCGAAATGTTCGGGAAGGAAGAGCTGACGGCGTTTACCAGACCCAGATAGTCCGACGTCGGAACGGCGAAGGTATCGGGCTTGTCTTCGGTGTCGTTGCTGTTCGTGAAGTATGCGGCAAGCGCACCGCCCACAAAGGCATTGAACTGGGTTTCGGACATCTGGTTGATCGGAACGGTGATCAGCGAAGTATTGATATTTACTTCCGCGTCGTTCAGAAGGCCAGTGACGTCGGATTTCGCTGGATGGCCGAGAAACGCGACTTCCTGGATTCCCAGGTCCCAGTCGGTTTTCAGGCTTTCCATCTTACCGGACACAAGGTCCCAATTCGAAGCGGCCGCGGCCTTCGCGATATCGATGATGGTCCAGACGATCTGTTTCGCCCAGGTTACGATCGGCATCCGAATCGGAGCCATGGCGACGTCGGCCTGTGCCAGACGTCCGGTGTCCTGATTCGTGTCGATGTCGCCGGCGAAGAAATCACCGCCAGTCTGGAAGGTCAGGTTCTGGATGATTTCATCCATGAACGCGCCATATCCGACGTCGACCGGCATGAAATCAGCCGGGGCGATTTTATAGAACTTCTGTTCGACGACATCCGCCCGGATTTCGGACAGCGTGTCGATCAGATACTGATATCCCGATCCCGAAATATCGATGTCGCCGTTTGCGTTGGTCAGCATCTTTCCGGCGATGGTCATGTGAGGCTTCAACAGCCCCTGGGTTTTAAGGATCATAGATCAACCTCCTGATCAGGTGCTGGGCGCGGCCGGATCGACCAGAACGCGGACGATGTCGCCCTGTGCGAACGACTTGTCGAGAAGAATACCGAACTGTGCATCGGTTCCGACTGCCTGAACCGCTCCGGGCGTGGTCACATCCAGGGCAACGCCTACACCACGGGCAAGCGCGGCGGACGCGGTCATGAACTGGACACATCCGCGGAACGAAACCTGGGTAATATCCCCGGGCTGTACAACGCCCTTTTTGATTTCGTAAATCCGCGCACCGAAGGGGACATCGGTATCGGCGGACAGGACATCGACCAGGGGAACCCCGTTCGGATCGTCGGCGCCGCCGTCTACCAGCTGAAGCCCGGTTCCAGCCTCAATGTCAGAAGCGGCCGAACCGGGATCGATGCGGACAGTGAAGGAAGTATCCAGACCGCCGGCTTTCAGGTCCAGCTGTCCGGGGATTACGGATTTCTTGAACTGATTCTGGTTGAGAACGTCACTCATGCGTCAGCCCCCTTTTTTTCGATTGCCGATCCGTACCGGGATTTCCCGCGGACCAGACGTTTCCGAAGCGTGTCGACTTCGGGCTTTTCGCGCTTTTCGGTCTTTCCGGCGGCATTCTGGATGGTCCGGAAATTCTTGTTCGGCTTGTTCTTCGCGCCGTCTTCGTCGCCGAGACTGTTCTGTTTCACAGAATCTTCCAGGGGATCGTCGGTCGGTTCGACGGTTTCGTTCGTCTTCGACTTGTACGCTTCGTAAAGCGTTTTCATCGGGACTTCTTCGCCGTCGATTTCGATGGTGTCATCCATCGATACGGACCCGCCGCCGGCTTCCGACTGGGCCTTCTTCATGTTCCGGAAGTTTTCCACCATTTCCGAAACAGGGACGGATTCACCGTCGACTTCCAGAACGGCGTCGGCGTTGACTTCCATTTCTTCGACTTCGTCGTCGATTTCTTCGGGTTCTTCGACTTCGTTCTTGCGAACGGCCTTTTTCTTCCCGATGTTAAGTTTCAGCTTCATAATTCCTCCTGAATTAGAATTCTGAATAATTTGTGTGTCGCTGTAGCGGGGATTCGACACAATCGCCAGATGATGATAATCCGCCGAAATGACTTCTTCATCATAGGGCATATTGTTGTAAATTCCCCCAGGACCCGATTCCGGGATGTAGGCGTTCGAAGCGCCATATCCGTTTTTTTCGATGTTGTTCTGGGTCTGTTCATCCCAGATCATCGCGTCCACCCAGTAGCGATTCGTTTCTTCGTCATATCCGACATCGCTGACGACACCGTCGGCCATTTCAGCGAGTTCCCCACTTGAAAAATTGAACGCCGTTTCAGCGTCAATGATCTTGTGGGTTTCGTTGAAAACGGGTTTCCCCTTGAACGTCGGGTTCATTCTGTCCAGAACTTCCTTCCGAACCAAAACCAGATGTTCTTCGCCATTTTCGCCGGTGTACCGTACCAGCCCGGGGGATACGTGGAAAATTCTGTACCGCTTTGGACTACTCATGAAGCAAATAATAGCCCCATGTCCCCGGCATGTCAAACAATCGCGGATTATCTGAAAATATTTCAATCTTTTTTGTTTTCTGTGTTGACATTTCAATTTGATTGCTGTATATTTATATCAAGTTCGAAAGAACAATACAACGACCCGCCAGCCGGTCAGTAGGCTGGAAGAAACAATGAACGAAATCAGAAAAAATGACTATGCAATTCAGCAGATCGGAAACATGATTTTTTACGGATATTACTATCAGGGAAGTTTTGGCCGTGAGCAATTCCACGTAATTGAAGCAAAAGAATATACAGCGAGAAAGCTGTCAAACATGAAGAAAAAATACGGTTTTTAATAATAATCCGGGCTGCGCGGTTCAGCGGCAAAGAGAAAACAATGAACAGCGAATGTCAAAATCAAGAACCGGTCATTTCGACCGGAAATCCGCACCACGACAGACAACGGTGTCCGGCCTGTGGAAGTCTAAATTTGAAAGTGACCGCCGAACATGATCCGAAAGGATATAACGGCTATGAATGCCAGTCATGCGGCTGTCAATTCGGGAACTGATCAGGAGGAACCATGAAGCCAGAAAAAAATCACGGCGGAAAACGCCCCGGAGCCGGCCGGAAGCCGGCGTTCGAAAAGTCGACGGTGATTCATGTTAGAATCCCCGATAGCTGGATCGACGAAATCGAAAAACAGGCCAGTACCCGGACTGAGTTTGTCAGACAGGCGATCAGGGAAAAACTCAAGAAATAATCGGAACCGCGACACATCGACAGCCGAATTCTTCGCCGGGATGTTTTGTCCCGCCGGATAATTCGGCTTTGCTTCGCCATTTTCCCGCCTTTGCATCTTCCATCGTTCGGGCGTATACCATCGGATCATCCAGCCGGCAGATTTTTCCGTTCATCGCGTGGTGATCCCCGTGTCCGTCCGTCGGATTCGGATACTGTCCGCCCGGGGTCCCGACGACCCTGGAATCCCGGGACGATGACCATCGATAAAGGCTGATCCCCGCGTCTTCGAACCGTTCCTTCCGAACAGCGGACATAAATAGCGATGTCTCCATTCTGGCCAGAAATCGCGCCTTCGCCTTCGTCGTACCGTATTCCGCTTGTATTTGCCGGATCATTTCGTTCCGGTTGAATCCGGCCAGGGCGTTATCCTTGACCATCTTCAGAAGTCGTTCGGTCTGTTCCGGCGTGAAATTCTTGATATTGATTTCCTGATTCCGTCGATAAGCGTCGATATTGTCCTGGGACGGGACCAGCTCCGCGTCGATCTGGACCCCGACGTTTGCAAGGTCCTGTTCTGCCCCGCGGATCAGCGTCGCCGCGACACGGTCGATCTGAAGTTTCATATCCGCAATTGTCGCTTCGACCCGGGACGGGATGCTTTCGACGATACGCTGAATCTTTTCGTTCAGATGTCGCGCCTTATTGTTCGCAACGGCGGCGGCGGAAGAAACATCAGCCGGGGGTAATCCCCGCCAGACTTTCGCCCGGGCGTCATATTCGGCGAACTTGTCCAGTTCCCGGGAAACCGCCATCGTGAACCGTCCACGAAATACCCCGTTCGAATAAAACACAACGCCCCGACGGATAGCATCGATCAGAGCATTGTTCGCATTCAGTCGGAAATATGGATCATCCAGTGCTTCGAAGATTTCCCGCCAGTAGGTTTCATAGAAATACCGTTCAAGATCGGTCTGGATCGGCTTATAGTATTTTTCTTCCAGGGATAGCATTATTTTCCCTCAATCGTCGCCAGCTTTGAATAATATTTCCCGTCTTCGGTCAGATGGTCCATTGCGATCTGGGCGGCGACATCGGGGTCCTGTGTATGCTCCGCTTCTACCTTCAGCCCTTTCCTGAACTCCCGCTTCAGAATCATCAGCGGAAGATTGTGTTTCTTCGACAGCGACTTCAGCGTTTCCTTGTCTCCGATCCCGGTCATATCGCCGGCATTCTTCCGGGCTTCAGAATATGCAATCGCCAGCGCCTGATCCCGGTCTGTCACCGTCTTCCCGTGGGAATCTTTCAGCTTACCGTCGGAAAATTCCCGCATGACCCGGGCTATTTTCTTGTCCTGTTTCGTCTGGGCGTTTCGTCGGATTGTGTAGGTATTTATCCCCATCTGTTCCCCAGCGACAGCTCCCTGTCCATCGTCGCCGGCCTTCCCTGGTTCTTCCGGCGGTGTCGGCTGTTCGGGAAGAAGCCCGTCAGCGGCCCGGGTATTGATCGAAATAATTCCTTCGTTCTGCATGATCTGACCCCATTCTTCCGAATCGATCAGGCCCTTTTCATAGGCGACTGTCGCCCGATTGAATTTTGAATCTTTGACCTGTTCTTCTTCCAGTGCCGAAAGGACCCGAAGGGACGGCCATTTCAGACTGAACGGGGCTTTCCGGCCCCATAGGTGAAACATATTTATTTCGACCATCTTTCGGATGATCGGTTTCATCGGCATTCGGATATCCGATTCGATCATCAGATTATAATTTTCTAGATCACTTTCCCCGGTATTGAATCCCGACGCCGAAAGCCCAAACAGCTTTGTCATCGGCATTCGAAGCGCGGCGGATATACCGATCCGGTTTTCCCCCATGACTTCGGCCAGACCGCCGAAACTCATGGTCTTTTGTTCGAATTCATCCTGGGCGTCCAGGAGGATCGCATTCGTTACCGATTTCAGTTCGTTCGTAAGCTGGACCCGTCGTTCGATATTCGCAGTCGAAGCGGCGGTCGCCAGTTTTGCGGCAAGGTCTTTCATCCGGTAAACATCGATTTTCGCTTCGTCAAGAATTTCATACAGAACGTTCTGGGTCTTCAGATACAGGTTCAGCGGCGGAATCATTCGTTCGGCTTCTGACATACCCCAGCCCCGAAGCTGACGCCGGACATAATACGGGGCGCGGCGCCCGGAAATAGTCAGAACCCGGGATTTATGGATCGGCTGTCCGAACAGAAGCCAGCTTTCCGCGTCGCTGATTTCATCGGTCTGGTCATAGCCTTCGATATACGGCCGGCCGCTTGATATCTGCCAGCGGTCGACGTCGTAAAACTCAATAGGCGTCATGTCCAGCCGGCGATAATCCATCGGCTTTTCAGGGTCCTGATTCGTGTTGACGATCAGCGCGGCCCCGCCGTACAGCCGGCCCCAGTTCCACGCCTGTCGAAGTTTCGTCCATTGATCGGTTTTTTCCATGAAATCCAGAAGTTCATCGATATCATCGGCGGACATCTGGGGAGATTCGATTTCGATCCCCCGGGACAGTGCGTCCTGTGTCGGGAGATCGATCGCGGTCTGAATGATCCCGCTGGAAGTATACAGGTATGTCAGAATCATTCGGTTCAGGGTCAAAAGGGAATAATTATTATTCCAAGCTACCGTGTCGTATCCGGCCAGCATGGACCCGCCTGTGATCGTGTTTGCGACTTTCATGGTCGCGACCAGTTCCGTCAGACCGTTTGTCACCATCTTTTCGTTCGGTTTCATGGATTTACTTTACTCCCTTTATCACAGAACATCAAACATCGAAACGTTCCCCGGACCGAATGCGATTGTCAATCCGTCGATCATCGTGTCCACGATATCGTCGTTCGCGTGTTTCATATCGGCTGAAAATGCCGCCATTTCTCCGATGGCGACGTTCGTCCACGGTGCATTCGCCGGAATATACAACCGGCCGGCCTGAATGTAGTTTAGCACATCCAGAAGCCTTGTATACTTGTCTTTGTCCCGCTGGATCGGAACTATCGGGATCGCCGATTCGACCTGTAGGTCCTGGATCAGTCCTGTCCCGCTGGCCTTGTCTTCGACGTAGAATCCGGAAGCCCGGGTTTCACCATATCCGGGATGCCATTTCGACCAGATATCTTTCGCGGCCTTTCGAAGCCCTGGGGATGTTACTTTGTCCCGCCACAGGTCCAGCCAATACAGCGCATTTTCTGACGTCCCCCAGACGGAGAAAACGGTGAAATCGTTGTGTTCCTTCGCCTTTTGCGCGGTGTCCCCGGTTATGAATATCCGTTCGAATCGTTCGGGAAATGTCTGGTAATATTGCAACCATTCTTCCCGGATCACGTTCCCTCCCTGGATGAATGGATTTTGCTGATACATCGCTTCCCAGATCACCGCCGGCATGGAAGCCTTGATCTTCAGAAGCTGTTCCAGTGGATGAAGCGATGGAACAAGCGCCTTCCCGTTTTCGATGGCCCGATACTTGACTTCGGTCCAGTCCTCATTCGTCGCGCACCATGCCGCCAGATCGTTCGTCGTCCATCGGGTCAGCATCAGCACCGACCCGGATACTTTCGACATCCGGGTTTTGAATACGCTATTGTACCATTCGATCACCGCATTATTTTGCGTTGAACTTCGGGCCTGTTGCATATCCTTGTACGGGTCATCGATGATCCCGATATCCGTGGAAAATCCAGTCAGCGATCCGCCGACCCCGACGAACCGCGCCCCTCCCCGGCGTTTCACAATGTCAAAGCCTTCGGCGGTCTTTTCCCCTTCGGTCGGGTCATTGCTTGTCCGGAGTTTTGTTTCCGGAAAAATCTGGCGATATGCCGGCGTCGCCATAACCCGCTGGATTTCCATGTTCCGCTTTTTCGCCAGCGGGAAGGCGTATGTCGCAACCGAAACCCGGATATCCGGATTTATCCCCAGGACCCAGGCCGGGAACAGTTCAGCCGCTTCCCGGGATTTCCCGTGTTGTGGCGGGGCTTCCAGTAACAGATTCGGCATTTCCCCGCGCTGTGTTGCGATATAAAACCGCTGAAGATCATTCGCGACCCGACGGGAAAAATCGCTGAACACGAAGTCCGGCTGGATCGCGGCGATGAAGTGAACGAACGAAACGCGGCAACGGTTCACCGCTTCGATGGACAGCAATTATTCCCCGCTTTCAGGGACTTCTGCATCGCCCCCATTTATCGCCGATTCAAGATCGTCCAGGGTTACTTCCTGAATTTCCAGTCTACCCGAATGTTCGACTTCTTTTTTGTCCCGCCATTTTTCAGGCTGTCGATTTTTCAGCCATATGAACGCCGCGGCTGTATCAGGCGGATAATGCTTTTCAATCGGTGTGACAATGGACTGCCCCATATATGAGGCGACATGAACATCCGGCGCGACATATCCGGTTGCGCGTTTGTATAAAGATTCCGCGACATTCGCGTCCGCCATGTCTTTCGCGCTTTGTATGGCATCTGAAAACTCCTGATAAGCATCACGCCAGACATGAATGGTTGAAACGGCTACATGAAAAAAATCAGCCAGTTCTTCGTTTGTCGCGCCGAGAAGGCATAGCTTGTACGCCTGTTCCGCGTATTCTGGTTTATATTTTGTCGGTCTCCCGCCAGGATGTTTGATTTCGTCACTCATGTTTCAATAATACCCCCCTGTTCTGGATTATGCAATTTTCAGTAAATCGGATGACCGTCGTATTCGTCCCGGTACTGGTTCTGTCCCGCATGATTTTCCACAGCCGGGGGAAGGTTGATCCCGTCGGGAATTTTCGTTCCCTGATTGTATTCGGATTTTTCCCTGGGTAACGTCATGTTCCAGCGGATATTCATCCAGTTTCCGGTCGGTCCGTTTCCGGCTTTGAACCATTCTTCGGTCGGATAATCCATCCCGGTTTTTTTCTTGAATTCCGGTTGAACGAATTTCCTGAAAAATTGTTCGGAGTTCATCGCCATCCCGTTTTTTGCGGCGTCTGACATCATAGCAAGATAAATTTTGAAATTTCCGTTGACGACTTCACAGGCCATAGCGTACATGATCGCCGGCGTGATCCCGGTCAGAATCGGCTGTTCGGTTTTTCGATATCGTGAAGCCTGTTCACGACGTTCTTCCCGTTGTCGGACCCGGATGTCGCCGATCGTGTCGCTGATGTGTTCCAGAATCGGAAGCGATTTTCCGTACAGTTTTTTCTTCATGACTTCATTCGCGACGGTCAGAAGAATGTCCTGATGGCTTTTCACTTCGGCGATGATATGATCTTTCATGACCGGCGTGTATTTCGCTTCATAGGCGCTTTCAAGATGCGCGATGAAGTCCAGTGTTTTCATCCCCTGGTAGTTCATAGTTCCCCCTGTTCCTGTTCGTATACGTCTTGAATCCCCAGCATTTCGCGTCGGCGCTGTGCTTCTTCAGGGGATTCTTCCGGTTGCTGATTATACGTCCCAGTCCGGTATCGTGTCATAAATTTTTCCATAGGATTATTTTCATCGATGAAGTTCTTCAGGGAATCCGACATCAGGAAATTTCCGATGGACATGAACGGCGAACGTATTTCATGGTCCGGGGAATTGTACACCGCTTCATAGTTCCGCAAAGCCTGGGAAATTTCGTCGGTCGAATAGTACGACAGATTATCCTGAATTTGTCCGAATGCGGGATGATTCATGATCGACTTACGTTCGGTCGGGAATGCGTTCATGTTCGCCGATTCGGAAATGATGTTCTGAAGGATCGAAGCTGAATGTCGATATCGATTCTGCCCCTGGATGGTTTCGGGTTCTTCAGGTAAAGAATAATCGAATCCATAATCGGGATATGACGAAGAAAAATCAGATGGCGCTTGAATAGCGCCTGGTTCTGTTTTTGTTTCTGAGTTTGTATATGAGTTTGTATATGAGTTTGAATTTGTTATGAGTTTGTTTTGTTTTTGTTCTGTTATGTAGTATGGAGTATCGATACCCCTTCGATACCCCTTCAATACCCCATCCCGGAACTGTTTTATGGCATCTAAAAGCTGTGAATCAGTGTATTTCCCGAATAACTGCATCATCGGGTTCCAGACAATCTGTTCTGTCGTTTCTTCACCGTTCTTTGATTTCGGAGTCCATCGGGCCAAAGGTTCCCGGGGATCGTACAGAAAAAGCGTCAAAAATGGTTCTTTGACATTCTTCAGTTCGTCGGCGACTTTCGTCATCGTCTTCCATGATTTGTTTTCGTTGTACTTCCGCCAGTTGATTATTGCAAGTTCCTTCGTCGGAAGATTGTAAACGATCTTTTCGTCCTGATGGAAACGCTGAAGACCGGACAGAATAGCTTCCTGATTAAGCCCCGTTTCCATCTGGACATGATTCAGCGATATTTTGTAAATTCCTGATTGAGTCGTGAAGTCGTTCGTCAGAAGATAAACGAACAACAGCTTTTCATTCGGCGTAAGGTCCAGAAGATAATCGTCCCGCCACATTTTTGTATCAATTGGCCTGTATGACATGGGTTCTCCTAATATTCGATAATTTCTTCAGACATTTCTGAATATTCGATTTCCATTATTTTCGTTGGTTCATTTATGCCGTAAAATCCAGAAATTTCTTTTCTTGTCTGTTCGATCTGATATTCGTTTTCCACGAATATTTTGACAAAACCATAGTCGATGATAAATCCCTTCATGTTGTCTCCTGATAAAAAAAGCCATAGACAGCGAGTCCGGGAAGGTCAGTCCCGAAGTTCCCCCAGCAATAAGGGAACGAACCCGCCATCTATGGCTATTGCTGATTACGTCAGAATGACCAGTTCTGACCCTGTTATTATATCGGATTCCTGATTTTTCACAATCCACATACCCCGTCACATTCGCCTAAAAACATATCGAATTGGCTCATGTCTGATTCAAAGTCAATATCCTTTAACGGCTTTCCGGATCGATGCAAATATACTTTGTCTTTCAGTCTGGGATTGTCCCGAATTATTGCGTCGAATTCCACAGCGTCATTGAATTCATTCGGTGACATTTGTTTCATTCTGTTCCAGAAATTATCGTCATGAAACGGGCATCCGATACATGATGATTTCGGGACATTTTCCCATCCCATTTTATCCAGGTAAAATCGACAGTTATTCCGATTCATCCTTGCTTCGATAAGTGGGAATTTATGAATCGTATATTTGACCCTTGAATCTTTCATTCTCTGAATTTCATCGGTAGAAATTCCCATCCATATATCGAAAGGGTTTTTCGCTGAAGCTCCTAGTTCTCGGCATCGTTTTTGAACTGGAATGATTTTGTATTCCTTCGAACATTGCCGGCGTAGCATTGATATTTCCCCGGTAGTTTCGTTTTTTGTGAATAGCGGCATTGATGCGAAGCGATGTCCATCTTCATTGATTGCGTCATTCCTGATATTTCCATTGCTCACGACTTCTATTTCGAAATTGTGTTTTTTTGAATATTCGATCAGTCTGTCCAGATGATTATATACTTCCTTCGGCTCCCAGCCTGTATCCGAAAATATAGCTTTATCCGCCCTTTCCAGATCGCCATGTATGGACATAAGAACAAGCGCCGTACTTTGTACACCCGCGCCCAATGATATAATTTTCATATTTTCTCCTATTGTTTTTTGTTTAATTTTGCGATTTCGATCAGATCGACTTGAATTTCATACGACACGCCCGGGACCTGTAGTTCCGTTTTCGAAAATATGAACCACGCGTATTGTGCATTCCCGCCCAGCTTCGGAATTCCCGGCTGTGATTCTTCGGTCATGAAAAACTTCGGGACCATTTTGATCCGCCCGACATATTCCGGAAGCCCCAGGATTTCCCGTGAGAAGTCATTGAAGTTCACGACTTGCATGGACAGAAGACAATATACCGTGTCGACCAGTTCCAGGGCATGAAGGATGAATTCCTTCTTTTTCCCGAACGGAGGGTTCATGATTATGATATCATACGGGACAGCGGTGATATCCATGAAGTCCACGCGAAGATATTCCGGTCCAGAATATAGATCGGTATATCTGACATTGTGAAATCCATTATTTTTCAGAACCCGGGGAATGACCAGTTGTCCGGCGCATGGGTCCCAGATCGATACATCTTTATCCGCCGGCATATATTCCGCCAGCGCATGAACGCAGATGTCCGGCGTCTGGTAAAAGTCCCGGGGATTCCTGTTTTTCTTGTGCATTGCTTTTTCAAGGCTCATTTTTGTTCCTGCTTTCTCTCAGATTGCCCGTCAGATAGCTGTCGCGCACCGTGAGCGTTTTTATTTCAGATTTACGTCTAATTCCATGCCGATCTGATTAGAACCGCTTACAGACAGCTTGTGACGCTTCAGCTTTTCAAACAGTGCGACACGGGACATTGACGATATATTCTGGAAGCCCAGGTCCCTGGCGTACTGATCGAACAGCTTCTTCTGTTCTTCCGATTCGACTGAAAAACTTATCGTCTTTTTGCTTGATCCTGACATGATTTTTCCTTTCCGATATGAAACATCGGTTCCCTGGTTTTGTATTCCGGTATAGTTGATTTTCGCTTCTGGTCATCCATTCCAGATTGAAGGCGTGGAAATTATCGTGATCTTCATCGATGTGATTCACTTCATCCTTTCCGTCCAGGTTTAGACAGAAATGAAGGGCGACCAATCGATGAACGTCGATCCGATACGTCTTTCCGCGGTGAAACATTCTGACTACCGGATAGGCCCCGTTCCGGCTTCCCCGGACACATGGCTTCAGAATCTTCTTTGAACGAAAGCTAAAAACTTCCCCGAACTGATTGATCCGATAGGGAAGTCTGTCGCCGTCTATGACGACATCTGTCCATATCCTGATCATCATTTATCGGACTCCCGTAATATTGCATAGGCGTGAAATGTAGCATTTTGCAATTCTGCATAGTCCATCTGTGCGCTATTTCTAATGCACCGCTGTGATCTATAAATAATTTTTTTCAGTCGGTCATTTTCGTTTTCAAGTTCTGATATCATGGAGAAAATTTTTTTATTGACTTGAAAAGTTATTTTGTTTTCATCGATCTTCATCTTTCCGCCTTTCATGTTCCGACACCCTTTTTATCCGATTCGTCTTCACTGAGAGCGTCCATAACATCATCGAAAGACACCTGAAGAACGTCCTGGACGTACTGAATGGCATATTCCAGACTATGGCCGTCGTTCAATGCAAGATCAACAATTTCTTTTATTCTGTACGATTGACCCTGTTTACTCATCTTCGTTCCTCAATTTCGCGTTCGATTTCACGATCTTTCCGACAATCGTGTTCAAAGTCTGCGGAGGCTTCGTGTCTGCCCCGACAGTTTTCTTCGTCGTGATCTTCGTCTTCGTCGTATGGATCGACCCATTTTCCACAGTATTTACACCGATATTCCCCGGTAAAAGGATCATAGTTTTTGCTCATAATTTATTCCCCCATTCAGCGACAAGGCTGACCATCGCTTTCCGAAGGGCGCGAAGGCTTTCGACTTCTCCCTTTAGCTGTTCAATTTTATGATTTTTCTGGAAGATTGTCCGATCCCGTTCTGTGATCATGCCCTGGGTCCTCCGGTCTCCGTTGATCTTGTCCAGCTTACGCCGAAACAAATACCAGAACAGAGAAGCCGTCAAAGCTCCCAGAACAAACACAGCGATCCCGGAAAACCACAGAATCAAATTCGGATGTCGCATTAGTAAAAAAGCCATGGAAACCGCCTTTTTATTCCTTCAGACATTTTCCTGATCTTCATGTCCGATCTGGTCACGCTTTTTTTATTTTTACGCTTTCGGTCACAGTCAAGGATGAATGATCCGATAACTATGAAAAGAAGAATCGCCGCGATAATGGCGACTAAGATGATTTCAATAATATTCATTTCTGCATTTCCTCCCATAGATGATTCCAACATAGGCACATAATCCATTCCCCATTGATTCGAATAAACCATCGGCCATTTTCCTTTTTTATTGCTCTCATTTCTGAAGGTCCTCCATCATGAATTCCAGCTGTTCGATGATATCTTCCGGTGTCTGAATGTCCTGATCCCGGATCATTTCGATGATTGTGTCCAGCTGGATGATTGCCGTTTCGACTTTCCCGAACTTCGGTTTATCGTGTAGACCCGATTCATGTTCAGCTTCATACCGACGTTCCGCTTCTTCTGCGATTTTATCCTGGCGAAGATGTTCAGATTCAAGATCATAGTTATATTCTTCTTCGCTATCATACTTGTTTCGATCAATGTACATCCTGATCCCTCCTGTTCCTGTTGAATATAATAGTAGTCCAGCTGGACTACTGTGTCAAGTGAAAAGGAATAAAAAAGGCCGACCCGAAGGCCGACCAGCAAACACATTTTTGAAATCAAAATGTTATTGTGACGCCGGCATAAACGCCGATATCACCTTCCTTTCCGGGGACATATATGACCCCGGCTTCAGCCCCGATCGTCGGAGCCGATAGCATTTCCGATAGTTTCAGCAATCGATCCGCCGACATCTTCAGACTGTCTTCCAGCGTCTGAAATTGCTGATTGAAGTCCGTCAATTCTGTTTTGTAAATTTCCAATTCCGCTTTTGATTGCTTTAACGTCTGAACTAAGTTCAGCGAGTCCAGCGCCCACGTTCGCAACATCCCGGCCGGCATCTGAATCAGCTGATCGTCGGGAACGCCGTCCAGCGTTTCCAGAACCTTTGACCAGTTCGATGATCCCCCGGAATCCGCTGATTCGGATTGCGCCAGCAATGGCCCCGAAAAGAATACCGAAAAGAGTAGAAAGAATAATGCGAATCGTTTCATTCATTCATCCCCTTCCTTTGATTCTTCCCCGGCCCTGGACGCGATTTTGTTTCCTTCCAGTCCAGACATCAAAAGTCCAATGATCACTATGGACCCGGAACCGAAGGCGCCGGCGGACATGCTTATTGCCAGGCCATCGACTTGTTTTCGATATAATGCAATCCCGAACAGAATAAGCATCATGACAACGGCGATAATATATCGGTAGGTATGGGCCAACTGATATTTCCCCTTCGGCATACCCGCCGAATTTTTGATCATTGCCGCCAGATCGACGCCGAGAAAAAGACTGATGACAGCGGTAAAACTTGCCGCCATGCTATCGATTATTCCGACATCATCAAGGACAAACAGAACCGCGGCGACGATCAGAAATGCGACGACCATCAGCGCGATCTTCCAGAATCGAATCATGTTCCCTCCTGTGGCTATGCTTTGAACATATCCATCTTGAATTCCTCCCATTTCGCCGGATCATCGACAAAAATCTTCGGACACCGTTTTTCATTGACCGGTCGAATATGGCTGTGCATTAACAAATTTTGAAGTTCCAGATCATGTTTGAAAAGAAGAACCTTCACCAGCTTTATTGCTGATTGATATGTCGATTCCGTAAAATTTCCCGTGGAATCGACGGGGATCATTTCAACCCCGATTGTGAAATTGTTCGGGCTTTGTCGATCTGAACAGATCGGGACCCCTTTGTATTCTCCGAAATATTTCTTCGCGAAATCGGTATAGTTCCGGCTTCCGACATGATATGCGACTTCGTTCGGGGGAATTGCTTCATAAATCTTTCCAGCCATGTCGATGACAAAATGTGCCGATCCATAAACGCCATTTTTATCATCATCCCACCATGAGATTACTGTCTGGGCGGTCTGTTTCGGGGCTCCGGTCCAGTGAATGACGACGGCGCGGACCTGGGTCAATTCCTTTCCCGGGCGTGATTCGGTCCCGATGTCAATGTGTGACTTGATAATTTCCATCTTTATCCCCCGAAGAAATATCCGCCGACGGCGATTAACGCCATAAGAATGAACCCAGCGACATACCATGCTTTGTTTACCCCTTCCGAAAATCCTTCCCCCCGCTTTATCTTTTCGACTATGGGATCAAGCGCCTTCAGCTTGTCGTCTACGGCTATAGCGCTGGTATCGTCTT
>Ga0272441_10002492_pt1 | contig 36994 bp, 19 predicted proteins | sample SSMProp6N_FD_193582 | JGI IMG/M metagenome (GOLD analysis project Ga0272441, IMG submission 193582) | Marine sediment archaeal communities from Little Sippewissett salt marsh, Falmouth, MA, United States - SSM-Prop-6N | ecosystem: Environmental > Aquatic > Marine > Wetlands > Sediment ...
TGCCTTCGACGTCCTGGGCCGGCCGCGCTCGGGGGCCGTGAAGGAAAGGCTCAAGCAAGCCGGAAGCAATTATCCGGCGGCTACCACCAAAACACACGGATGGGCCATCGGCGGAACGGTCCCGTTTGAGCCCGAGGACATAAGCACGTCGAAGCTGGGCGACCTGGCTCTCGACACGCTCAAAGAGCTCACGGCAAAGGACGACCCCTTTTTCCTGCGTGTCTCGTTCCACGCCCCGCACGTGCCCTGTCGCGTGCCGAAGGAATACATGATCGACCCGGCGCGGATCGATCTGCCTCTGCCGACCGAAAAAGAGCTCGCGAACAAGCCGCGCTTCGAGCGCGGGCCGTTGCACGTCTACGCCGGCGCGCCGCACCTGACGCAGGAACAAATCGGCATCGCCCGCGGAACCTACTACGGCATGTTATGGCTGGTGGATACGCAGGTCGGCCGGCTGGTGGAGCACCTGCGAAAAGCCGGACAGTTGGACAACACGATCATCGCCTTCAACTCCGACCAGGGCTTCCAGCTCGGCGAACACGGACTCTGGAAGAAGCGCGTTTTCTACGAGCAAAACGTGAAGGTCCCGCTGATTCTGAGTTGCCCCGCCCTGCTGCCAAAGGGCAAGGTGGTCGAGGAGCCGGTGGAAATGATCGACTTCGTGCCGACGCTGATGGACCTGTGCGACCTGGAGGTCCCCGCCGACATCAGCGGGCGAAGTCTCATGCCGCTGATCCAGGGCCAAGTCAGCGAATGGCGCGAAGCCTGCTTCTGCGAGATCGACCACAGCATGTCCATGTACGAGGAACTGCGCCAGCGCAGCGGCCGACGCGTCATGGTCCGCACCAAAGAATGGAAGATGATCTGGTTCATGACCGAGCGGACCGAGGACAAGGACGGCGCCCTGTACAATCTCAAAAAAGACCCCGGTGAGACGCAGAACCTCTACGACAAGCCCGAATACGCCCACGTGATCCGGTATCTCGAACGACTCTGTCGAGAATGGGCTCGCCCGGGCGCAACACCCGTTTAGGGACGCATTTTCATCACCGACGCCCGACGGCGGAAAAAGGCTCGGCATACGACAGAACCGCCGCGAAAGAGGCAGCGATCACGCGGATATGGACCCCGAAAAGGTAAAGCCGGGATCCGTGGGGTTGATTTCCGGGCGACGGAGGGTATAATAGACTGTAGTTGTGGCATGTCCACCCTGCTGAGGAGGTCACACGCGCTTCGTGCCGCGAGCGGGATTGTCACCGCCCGCGATGACGACATGCCGCACGGCACCGGCCCCGACCACACGCGGGCCCTGGATGAGGAGGATGAACAATGGCAGCGAAAAGACCCATCATTTCGACGATTCTGGTCCTGCTTCTGACACTGGGCGGCGCCGCGACAGCCAATTGGTCCGAGACGTTCGACGGCGGCGCGTTCGACCTGAGCACCTGGCTGTTTTCCAGCTACCCCGAACTGACCGGGACGTTTACAGCCACCCGCCAGGACGGGACCGGCAACGAAGGCTATCTCAGTCTCGACGAAACGAGCGCCTCCACGCTCGGCGGCTCACAATTCGGCATCGGCATCGGCAACCCCGACGATGTCTTTGCGGATGTCCGCGTCGGCGCGACGTTCAACGTCCCCGGCGACGCCTCGCGCAATTACCACGGTCTGGCAGCCCGAATCGAGTACGTCCTCGATGACGGATCGATCAGCGGCCATCCGGGCATCGTTGCCAGTTGCTACGTGATGATCATCCACTACGAGAACGGCCCGGCCAATGTGCGCATCGAGCTGGTCAAAGCCGTCAACCTCAGCGACGACATTATGGAGACCTGGCAACCGGAAGTGCCGGTGCCCGGCGTCGATCACGCCAGAAGCCATTACGTCGAGCTGGACGTAATCGGTTCCGATCCCGTGTACATCACGGGCAGCATCTACGAGTACCAAGGCGGCCCCCTGCTCACACGAACCCCGACGTTTGTCGACACCAGCGCCAACGATCCCTGGGAGCGGGCCGGCATTCACGACGACGTGTTCGCCAGCGGCGTGAGCGGAATTTTCAGCATGAATGAGAATCCGACTCCCGCCGGTTACCATTGCACGTTCGACAACGCGTTCTCGGTTTCCGACGGTCCGGCCGCCGTTGTTCCCAGTCCGGCCGATGGGGCAACGGGCGTATCTGTAGACGTCGAACTGAGCTGGATCGAGGCGGCCTTCGCCACGTCACGCGAACTCTGGCTCGGCGCGCCCGGCGCGATGGAAAAGGTCGAGCCGGGTCCGACCGGCACAACGTACCGTCCGGCGTCGCTGGAATTCGGCCAGACCTATCACTGGCGCATCGACCAGGTCGGCCCCGACGGCACCGCCGTGGGATACACGTGGCAATTCACAACGGCCTCGTGCCTGCCGGTCGACGACTTCGAATCCTACGCCGACAACGCCGAGATCACGGCGACCTGGGTCCACAACATACCGGGCGACTACGAGTATGTCTTCCTCGACACCGGAACCGTCCATCAGGGCGCCGGCGCCATGCGATTCGAATATCAGAATCAGTATGAGCCGTTCTTCACCCAGGCCACGCAGACCTTTGCGTCCGCGCAGGATTGGACCGCACGCGAGACACGGTCGTTATCGCTAAACTTCCGGGGCAAAGATGACAATATCGAGCAGTCCGTCTACGTGGAGGTGGAAGACACGTCGGGCGCAAGGGCGAAGGTGGTTCACCCGCTCACCCACGCCGTGCAGGCCCAGCGCTGGCAGTCGTGGGACATCGATCTGACTGAGTTCAGCAACGCGGGCGTGGACCTGGCCGCCGTGGCGAAGCTGACGATCGGCGCGGGCAATGGAACCGCTTCCAGCCAGCCGGACAAAGACGTGGACACGATTTACCTCGACAATATCCGCCTCTGTCCCGCGCGGTGCGTCAACCCGGAGGGGCTGGACCTGCGCGGCGACGTGAACGGCGACTGCAAGGTAGACTTCGAGGATCTGGCCGTCCTGGTCGCCGGCTGGCTCAACGACGGCTCGACCGCGCTGCCGTAGAACGCAATTTTCCTACAGGTGATTCTGGCCACAAATTTGCTGTAACCCGTTTACTTGAAGGACGTTAGAAGTCTTCGACAGACTGTTGCATGCTTATTGACAGGGGTTGAAAGCTGTAGCTGCAGGATGGGTCCTTGCCCCACGCGTTTGGCGCGCGATGTCTCCACGCGTGGGTTGAGAATCGACCTTACGCCTGCGTCCTTGTCCACTGCTCCGGCGGTGGGCCGCCATGCCTGCGAGAAAGATCGCCCCGACGACCAGAATTGAATCCGCACGCAATGCGAGTTTTTTTGACGCCGAGGCGGTGCGCGCGGTATAATCATTGAGATTGGCGGACGGCGCGTTTCGTCCTGGCTGTGGGTCGGCGGGCATTCCGCTCTTATCGGTGTGAGGGCCGTCGTGAGGAGACCGCCTGCAAAGGGTTGGGGGTGTGCTGGTCTGTGGCCACACAGATACGGTTCTGATCTTATCACTTCACTTCAAAGGAGGATTGTCATGTACAAGCAGCTATTCTGTTGGATTTCTCTTGCCTTCGTGCTCGGCTGGGCCGCCGTCGCCGCAGGCCAGGAGAACGTCATCGTAAACGGTGAGTTCGACAGCGACCTCGATTCCTGGGGCCTCTACGGAAGCGCGGGCTTTACCGTCTCGGTGGTCCAGGACGCCGCTTTGTCAGGGGCCAACGCGGCGTTCTTTGACGTCACCGATGCCGCCGCGGCAAACAGCATAGGAATCGCCCAGGGACCGCTGCAACTGGTGCAGGGAGAAACCTACCAAATTGGTTTTACCGCCAAAGCGGATCAGGACCGGGAGATAGTGATCCTGATACAGCTTTACAATGGAACCAATTGGATCGACATTTTCCGGGAAACGGCTGCGTTGACCACCGAACCCCAGGAAGTCGTCTTCGAATACACGCACGAGAGGGAATCGGCGGCGGATCATCCCGACTGGTCGTTCGATGTTTACTACATGCTCAAGGGGGCGTACTGGCCCATGACCGGCTCGGACCTGAACTCGAAAGTATGGATCGACCGCATCCACATCGGAGAACCGGAAGAAATCCAGGTTGTCACCAAAGCATTCGGTCCGGACCCGAAGGACGGCGTCGTGATTGATACCACCTCGTATATGCTCAGGTGGATGCCGAGCGATCTGGTCGTCTCACACAACCTCTACATCGGAGAGAGCCTTGAGGACGTCGAAGAAGGCAACGTGGACGTCTTCAACACAGCGGCTCCCCTGGCGGGGCTGGGAACAGGCGACATTCTCTACCCGGACGGGCTGGTTCGCGGCACAACCTACTACTGGCGGGTCGACGAGGTCAACGACGTCCACCCCGACAGTCCCTGGAAAGGCGATGTCTGGAGCTTCCTGGTTCGGCCTGAGACAGCCTGGGGCCCCACGCCGACAGATGAAGCGACTCTTGTCATCCCGAATCAGGATTTGAGCTGGGAGATGGGCGTCGGAGCGCTATTCCACACCGTTTACTTCGGAGAGAGCTTCGACGAGGTCAACGACGCCACAACCGACGGCTTTATGATGACCGATACGACATACGATCCCGGGACGTTGGAGGAGAGCAAGACCTACTACTGGCGTGTCGACGAGTTCTCTCCGGCCGGAACGTACAAGGGCGAGGTCTGGAGCTTCACGACGGTGCACCCGGTTCCCATTGGCGACCCCGACCTGGTCGGCTGGTGGACGTTTGAAGAAGGCGAAGGCATTACGGCGGTGGACCAGTCAGGCTACGGCGGCCACGGCGCTATCGTCGGAGGCCCGCAGCGGGTGGATGGATATTACGGCCAGGCGCTGGAGTTCACCGAAGTCGGCCAATACGTAAACTGCGGAACCACCGCAGGGCAGGAAATCACCAACGATTTCACCCTGGCGACCTGGGCTCGGCTCGCGCCGGACTCGGCCGGCAACTATGGGGGCATTGCCGGCAAGTTGGCGAATGGAAGCAGCTACAGGGGTTTCTCCCTCGTGCGGCACAGCACGAACGTCTACCGCCTGTGGATTGGCGACGGAACGACCGATCTTGCCAAGAGTGCGGTCAGCAGCGATGACCTCTATACGGATGCCGAATGGCATCACGTCGCGGGCGTGCGCGAAGGACAAATCAACTCGCTGTACATCGACGGCGTCAAGCAGGCCGAAACGTCGGAAACAGATCTCGCCGCAAGTCCACAGTGGTTCCATATCGGCAGACAGTACAGCAGTATGGACGACCGCTACTTCCGCGGGACCATCGACGACGTTCGCCTCTACAACAAGGCGCTGACCGACGCCGAGCTCGCCGACGCCATGCGTGGCAATCCGCTGATGGCCGCAGATCCCGAACCCGGTCGCGATGCGCTGGTGGACATCCGAGACCTGACGGCTCTGATCTGGGGCGCCGGCGATACGGCGGCCTCGCACGACGTGTACTTCGGTCAGGACAGGGACACGGTCGTCGCGGCCGACAGGGACGCACCCGAGTACCAGGGCAACCAGCCCGGAATGAGTTTCTCCGTGGCCGGTCTGGTCGAGTTCGCCGGCGGCGATTACTACTGGCGAATCGATGAGGTCGAAGCCGACGGCACCACCATCCACCAGGGCGACCCCTGGAAATTCACCGTGCTGGACTACCTCGTTGTGGACGACTTTGAGAGTTACACCAATGAGGTCGGCCAGCGCGTCTTCGAGACCTGGATCGACGGCGTCGGCTTCACCCAGCCGGTGGATACTCAGGGCAACGGCACCGGCGCCCTGGTTGGGCACGACATCTGGAGCCCCGACAGTCCGTACACAACGATCGTCGAAAGCGGCGACGTCCACGGCGGGAACCAGGCCATACCGTTGTACTACAACAACAGCGCTTCGCCCTTCTACTCCGAGGCCGAGCGGACGTGGGCCGTGGCGCAAGACTGGACGGTCACGGGCGCCGACACGCTGACGCTCTATGTCAGAGGCGAAACGGATAACGACCCCGCTCCGGTGTACGTGGCGATTGAAGACACAGGTGGTCGCGTCGCCGTGGCGACCCACGCCGATGCGGCGGCGACAACGCTGGACGACTGGACCGAGTGGAACGTTCCGTTTGCCGACTTGACCGCGGCCGGTGTCTCGATGACATCCGTAAAGAAGATGTACATCGGCGTAGGCAGCCGTACCGCCCCGACCGCCGGCGGCGCCGGTGTGATCTACGTCGACGATATTCGGGTCACCAAACCCGGTTTGTAGGCACAGAGGCACCACTCAATCAAGAAGACGAACCCACCGCCTGTTAGAGCCCTGCGTGGGGCTCTAACGGGTGGTGACCGAAAGTCGTTGTACTCGTATGTCAGGCGCAAAGGCAACGACGAGCACTACACGAAAGTCTGGGACACAGGGTTGGAACACGAACGTTTCTTCGTATCGTAACCACTTTGATAAAGGAGGACTCTTATGTGTAGGAAACTGGTTTTCACGTTTCTTCTGGTGGGGGTGATGGCGTGCGCTGCCCAGGCGGACCTGGTCAGTCACTGGAAACTGGATGAGGGGGCGGGCACAACCGCCTTTGACTCCGGTCCTGGAGGCAATGATGGCACCCTCCAAGACAATCCCGCCCTGGACAATCCCAAATGGATTGACGGCGTTATCGGCGGGGCCATGGAATTTTATGGTACCGGCGTAGCAACTACCGGCGGAGACTACTTCGATTGCGGCAATGACGCCAGCCTGAACATCTCCAGCAACATCTCCATCGCCCTCTGGATACGACCTGACGCCGATGACCCGGAGGGAAAGGGCACAGCCGGCGGTGAAACAGCGCCAATGTCCAAGACAGACGGTAGTGGCTGGAATTTCCAGGTTAGATACGGGTGGGGCGGCGGTCCTACGCCGTATATGTCGTTCACGTTCAATCACTCGCCCAGGGCCTGGGCCGGGGTGGGCCGGAACCTGGAACAGTACGAGTGGGCTCACATTGCGTGCTCCCATGACGGTGCGTTGCTGAAATGCTATCTCAATGGAGAATTAACCGAGTCGACCCCTATGGGCCAAATAGGCGGTAGTAATCTCCCGGTCCTCATCGGCTCGGACGGGTGGGGCAGTGACTGGACCGGCGCAATCGATGATGTCCGGATCTACGATCACGGCATCTCGGAAGCAGAGCTTCTGGCGATCATGTCGCCCGAACCGATCCCGACCGCTTTTGGCCCCACACCCAAAGATGGGACCATGATCATGGCGACAGCCACCCTGCTCAAGTGGCAGCCCGGCGCTTACGCCCACACGCACGATGTTTATTTCGGCGACAGCCTCGACGCCGTCAGCGCCGCGACGCCGGCCGACGCCAACATCTATGCCGGCCGATTGGGCGTGGAGATGATGCCGGTGGGTGCCGAAGACAGTCCTTATCCCGAAGGGCTGGTGCCCGGGACAACCTACTACTGGCGCGTGGACGAGGTCAACGACGCCGAGCCCAACAGCCCGTGGAAAGGAAACGTCTGGAGCTTCTCGATCCAACCGGTGACGGCATTCAATCCCAATCCGATTGACGGAATGAAATATGTGAAGCCCGATCAGGATCTGAGCTGGGATGCAGGCATGGGAGCGCTCTTCCACACGACGTTCCTCGGCACGAGCTTCGACGAAGTGAACAACGCCACGCAAAGCACCTGGATGACCACGGAACCAACCATGGACCCCGGCCCCCTGGAACTGGAGACGACCTACTACTGGCGCGTGGACGAATTCACCTCCAGCGCGCAAACCCACAAGGGTCCGATCTGGAGCTTCACCACGGTGCCCGATGTGGCGGTCACGGATTCCACCCTCGTCGGCTGGTGGACGCTGGACGAAGGCATCGGGGGCACCGCCGTAGACTGGTCCGGACATGGCAATCACGGCACCCTCATGGGCGATCCGCAGTGGGTCGACGGCTATCACGGCGGCGCGCTCGACTTCGACGGCGACGACCACGTGGATACCGGCAATGCCACCGACCTGGCGACCTGGACCATCGCGGCCTGGGTGATAAGTCCCGAGGCGCCCTCCGGAGCCACGGGGAGCGGTCCGGTTCATCGGGAGAAAAACTATCAGTTCGATTGGAACCACAGCGACGAGGTCTTCCGGGGCGCTGCGGCCATGAGCGTGGGAGGGACGTGGCATGCCGCCTCCTTCGACACGCTGAAAGGCAGAACGTGGTATCACCTGGCCGCGACATTCGACGGAACCGCCCTGACGTCGTACAAGAACGGTGTCCAAGTGGTACGCAACACCGCCGCGGCGGGCACTCCGGACGCTGAAACGGGCACTCTCCTGATCGGGAGACACTCGACCGCTTCGGGCAATTACTTCACCGGCACGGTCGACGACGTCCGCGTCTACGACCGGGCGTTGACCGAGGCCGAGATCGCCGAGGCCATGCGGGGCAATCCGCTGCTGGCCGGCAGTCCCAACCCCGCTCCCGGTGCGGTCGTGGACATCCGGGACGCAACCATGCTGAGCTGGGCGGCCGGCGACACGGCGGCCTCGCATGACGTCTACTTCGGCACCGACAAGGACGCCCTCGAACTGCAGGGCAACCAGCCGGGTACCAGCCTTTCGCTGGCCGGTCTGGTCGAGATGGGCGGCGGAGACTACTTCTGGCGCATCGACGAGGTCGAGGCCGACGGCGCCGTGCAGACCGGCTATGTCTGGCGGTTCAACGTGCCCGACTTCCTGAACGTCGATGACTTCGAGAGCTACACCAACGAGGTTGGCTTCCGCGTCTTCGAGAAGTGGGTCGACGGCATCGGCTACAGTCTGCCCGAACCGGGCCATCCGGGCAACGGCACCGGCGCGGCCGGCGGCCACGACATCTGGAGTGCCGAAAGCCCGCACTATAACGGTTCGATCATGGAAACCGACGACGTCCACGCCGGTTATCAGACCATGCCGATCTACTACGACAACACCGCCGCGACGGGGCGTTCCGAGGCGGATCGCACCTTTACGCCGGGTCAGAACTGGACGGTTGAAGGCGTCACCACGCTGGTGGTGCACTTCCGCGGCGAGGCCGATAATACGGGCGATTTGTACATCAAGATCAACGGTGTTAAGGTCCCCTACACCGGCGACCCGGCCGATATCGCCAGCAGGGACTGGGTAGCGTGGAAAATTGAGCTCGCCTCGGTCGGCGTAAGTCTGACCAACGTCACCAACATGACGATCGGCATCGAAGCCGGCCAGACGGGCGTGCTGTACGTCGACGACATCATCCTGACCAAACCCTGACCGGAGGCGGTTGAATAACGCCTTCGAGGGCCGGATGATAGCAACGTAGAAAGAGGGCTGCGAGCATTGCCCGCAGCCCTCCGTTGTTCTCGTGGCAATGATGCCGCTGGCATGGCGGTAGCGATGTCGCATACATTTTCTATTGAAGAGAAAGGGCTGATTTGATATAAATAAATACAAGTTTGTCCTGCGAATGTGATTACTATGGATCGTTCCGTGCGGACATCGTGATGGGGGGCATGTTGTTCAGCGTGTTTCGTTCCAGCGTGTAATTTGTGCCGGTTCGGCGCCGAACTAAAATGCGGTATCGAGTTTGTTGCAGGAGGGTCATCATGAGTCGAAAGTTGACTTGTCTGGTTTCATTTCTATTGATCGCGGGGATCACCGCCCAAGTATCGGCCCAGTTGCCTCCGGGGTGGTCCAACCAGGATATTGGAGGACCCGCTGCCGCCGGCGGCGTCCAGTACGATGAGGCCACCCGCACGTGGACCGTACAGGGCGACGGCACGGGCATCCGGAGCACGGCGGACCAATTCCACTACGTCTACAAGCCGATGAGCGGCAGCGGCGAACTGGTTGTGCGCGTCGTCAGCATCGAGCCTGCCGTCGATGAATGGGCGATGGCCGGTCCAATGATTCGCCTGTTTCTCACTGAGGACTCACCCTATGCGTTCATGGGAATGACGCCCAACGGGGCCAGTCAAGACCACGCCGTGACGTATTGGGGCCGAGGCCTCCCCGGCACCGCCGCCGACCATGAAAGCAGCGGCACGATGACGTTCCCCTACTGGATCAAGATCGTCCGCGACGGCGCCCTCTTTGCCGGTTATCACTCGCCCGACGGCGAAACCTGGACGGAACAGTGGAGCTCGGAGGAACCTATGGTGCCTCCGGATACGTACATCGGCCTGGCGGTAACGTCGAACGTAGGGGGCACGCTGGTAACGGCCGTCTTCGATGAAGGGCCGGTAAAAGCCCATAGCCCCGAGCCCGCCGACGGGACCCCGCATGTACCCATGCCGTACCTGCGCTGGCAACCGGGAGTAGCCGCAGCCTTCCACGACGTGTACTTCGGAACCAACCCGAATCCGGGGCCCGACGAATACATCACCCGCCTGCCCCGGCTGCAAACGTTATACTTCCACACCGCCGGCATCGAGCCCGGGACAACGTACTACTGGCGCATCGACGAGGTCGATGCCGACGAAGCGACCATCCGTACAGGCGACGTTTGGAGCTTCACCTCCGCACCGTACACGGCCTACGCACCGCAGCCCTGGGACGGGGCCCGCTGGGTGGACTTCGAAACCGACCTCCAGTGGACTCCGGGTGTCGAGGCGACAACGCACGATGTATACTTCGGCACCGACAAAGCGGCGGTGCAGGCCGCCGATCCCAGCGTCTGCATGGGCAATCAGGCCGCTCCGACCTACGACCCGGGCACGCTTGCCGAAAATACCACGTACTACTGGAGAATTGACGAGTGTGGCAATGGTGACGTCATGCACGAAGGCCAAGTCTGGGATTTCACCACCTTTGGCCCCGGCGCCGGAGTGAAGGCCCGGTATTTCGAAGGCACGGAACTCTCCGGTGCCCCCGTGCTCAGCCAAGTGGAAGATTCCATCGACCACAACTGGGGCAGCGGGGAGGTGGTCGCCGGCATCAACGACCAGATTTCCGCCCGGTGGACGGCGAATCTGGAGGCCCCCTTCACCGAAACCTACCAGCTCATCGTCAACAGCGACGACGGCGTCCGGCTCTGGCTCGACGGCCGCTTGCTGATCGACAACTGGACCAATGGCAATACGGAGGACACCGCCCTGGCAGACCTCGTGGCGGGCCAACCCTACTACCTGGAAATGGAATGGTATGAGGACGGAGGCGGGGCCGTAGCGGCGCTGTCCTGGCAAAGCCCGTCGATTCCGAAACAGTCCATTCCCACGGGCTGGCTGCAGCTTCCGGTCCGGGCGACCAGCCCGTACCCAGCCCACACCGCCGTCGATGCCACTCAAGTCCCGGTGCTGCGCTGGAGCGCCAGCGAAAGCGCCGCGGCGCACGATGTCTATTTCGGCGACGACGCCGAGGCCGTGGCCGATGCCACGCCCGCCGACGCCGGCATCTATCGCGGACAGCAGGCCCTGGAGACCACCACGTTCAATCCCGGTCCGCTGGAGTGGGACAAAACCTACTACTGGCGCGTCGATGAGGTCAACGCACTGGACGCGGACAGTCCCTGGAAGGGCGCTGTGTGGAGCTTTACGACGGCCGACTTCGTCGTCGTCGATGATTTCGAGAGCTACGCCAACAACGTGGGCTGGCGCGTCTTCGAGAAATGGGTCGACGGACTCGGCTTCACCCTGCCGGAACCGGGGCAGCCGGGCAACGGCACCGGGGCAGCCGTCGGGCATGACATCTGGAGTGCGGATAGCCCGTACTTTGGCGGGCTCCTCATGGAAACCGGCAAGGTCCACAGCGGCGGCCAGGCCATGCCGTTGTACTACGACAACACGGAGACGCCCTACCGCTCCGAGGCCCAACGCACCTGGACGACGGGACAGAACTGGACCCTCAACGGCGTCGACACGCTCATCCTGTACACGCGGGGCGAGGTGGCGAACGATGGGGTCCCGCTGTACGTGGCAGTCGAGGACACTGCCGGCAGAACCGCGAGCGTGGCCTGTCCGAACGCAGCGGCGGCGACCGCGGTGGACTGGGTCGAGTGGCAGATCCCGCTGAGCGATCTGACCGACGCCGGTGTGGCGGTGACCGCCGTCAAGAAAATGTGTATCGGCGCAGGCAGCCGCACCGCCCCCACCCCCGGCGGAACAGGCGTCATCTACGTCGACGACATCCGCGTCGATAAGCCTTGACGCCTCCGGGAATCGAACGCTGAGATATTGAGAGAATGTTCTATACGTTGGCGTGCAACCGACGTACACGAATGTCCTACACAAACTGGATAGGAGGTCAATGATGTACAACAGACTTGCTCTCGTGGGTATTGTGGTGCTGGGCCTCGTGGCCGGCTCAGCACATGCCGAACTGGTAGGCCACTGGCGGTTGAACGAAGGCGCGGGGGCAATTGCCTACGACAGCAGCGGCAATGGAAACGATGGAGCAGTCCAAGGCGAGCCCGAGTGGGTCGCCGGCATGCTGGGCGGAGCGCTGTTGCTTAACGGTGTGGATGATTATGTCGAGATTCCGCACTCACAAATTCTGACCGTGGATAACGAAGTCACCGTCATGGCCTGGGTCAATGCCGAAGCGTACACCGGCGTCGGCGGCGCGGCCTATCAGGGCATTATCGCCAAATCCAACGGCCCTCGGTCGTACAGCCTTTATCTGCAAGGCGCCGGGACTCTCCACTTCAGCACGGCCGGCGCCGGTAGCTCGAGCTCGGAAACCGTGCCGCTCAACGAATGGGTCCACGTGACAGCACAGGTCGCGGGCGGCGAACACCGCTACTTCCTCAACGGTGAAGCCGCCGGCAGTGGTGGCAGTGGGATTGTTCTGCCGGGCACAGCCGACACCGCCAATGTGCTCATCGGAAATACATGGGAAGACAATCGTGAATTCGCCGGCATGATCGATGATGCGCGTATCTACAACCATGCCCTGGACGAAACCGAGCTTCAAGAGGCCATGACGAACATTCCGTTCCCGCTGCCAATGGCCCTGGCTTTGGACCCAGCTGACGGGACCATGATCGGGCAACCTCAGTACACCCTGAAGTGGATGGGCGGAGACCTCGCTGCCTCCCACGTGGTCTATCTCGGCGAGAGTTTCGACGAGGTGGACCAGGGGCTGGTGGAAGCGGTTGATACGACAGAGGCATCTCTTGCCACCACCTCGATCCCGGCCTACGCCGCCGGATTGACGCCCGGGCAAACCTACTACTGGCGGGTGGATGAGGTCAACGACCTGCATCCGGAGAGCCCCTGGAAAGGCAATGTCTGGAGCTTCCAGGTGCAACCGCTAACGGCCTGGAATCCCTCTCCCGCCGACGGGATGAAGTACATCCCCACTGACCAGCAGTTAACCTGGGAAAAGGGCATAGGAGCCTTGTTCCACACCGTCTACTTCGGCGAGAGCTTCGAAGAGGTCAATACGGCCACCGAAAGCATATGGATGACTCCGAATGCCAGCTTTGATCCCGGCGTGCTGGAGAATGACAAAACCTACTACTGGCGTATTGACGAGTTCGCCGGCACTACGACCCACAAAGGCCCGGTCTGGAGCTTCACGACGCGGACCGAAATCACGGTCGGCGATCCGGACCTCGTGGGCTGGTGGACCCTCGACGAAGGCATGGGTCTTACCGCCCTGGATTGGTCGGGCAACGGCAACGACGGCACACTTATGGGCGGGCCGCAGTGGACGGACGGCTATCTCGGCGGCGCCCTGGAGTTCAGCGTGGGCAAATACGTGGACTGTGGCGTTGCGGCCGCCGGGGAAGTGACGAATGACTTCACAATGACGGCATGGGCCAAGCTGGCCCCGGGCAGTGCCGGTGTCTACGGTGGCATCGGCGGACGGCTCACCAGAACGGGCGACCCGTACTACGGCTTCTCCCTCGTGCGGCACAGTTCCAACAAGTACCGTCTCTGGATCGGCGACGGAACGGGCGATCTGGCCAAGAGTGCCGTCAGCAGCGACGTCCAATACACCGACACCGAGTGGCATCACGTCGCCGGCGTGCGCGAGGGACAGGCCAACGCCCTCTACATCGACGGCGTGCGACAAGCGGCCTCGACCAACACCGGATTCGCGGCCAGCCCCGAGTGGTTCCATATCGGCCGGCAATACAGCCATTTGGACGACCGCTACTTTGCCGGAACGATCGACGACGTTCGTATTTACAACAAGGCGTTGACCGAGGCCGAGCTGGCGCAGGCGATGCGCGGCAACCCGCTGCTGGCCGGCGCGCCGAATCCCGGTCCCGGCGCCGTCGTGGATATTCGCGACGCCCTGGCGCTGAGTTGGGTGGCCGGTGACACGGCGGCTTCGCACGGCGTGTATTTCGGCACCGACAAGGCCGCTCTTGAGCTGCAGGGAAATCAGCCGGGCACAAGTTTCTCGCTGGCGGGCTTGGTCGAGATGGGCGGCGGCGACTACTTCTGGCGCATCGACGAGGTCCAAGCCGACGGCGCCGTGCAGACCGGCTACGTCTGGCGGTTCCACGTGCCGGATTATCTGGTCGTGGACGACTTCGAGAGCTACAACAACGAGCTCGGCTCGCGGCCCTTCGAGAAATGGATCGACGGCGTCGGATTCACCCAGCCGGAACCGGGCAATCCTGGCAACGGCACCGGTGCGGCCGTCGGGCACGACATCTGGAGCGAAGGCACCCCGCATACCATGATCATGGAGACCGGCGACGTCTATGCCGCTGGCCAATCCATGCCGATCTACTACACCGGCGCGCTTTCCGAGGCCAATCGCACCTTCGTGCCGGGCCAGAACTGGACCGCCGAGGGTGTCACGACGCTGGTCATGCACTTCCTCGGCGAGGCCGACAATACGGGAACGCTGTACGTCGAGATCAACGGCGTCCGCGTCCCCTACGACGGCGACTCGGCTGACATCGCCAGCACCAAGTGGATCGCGTGGGAAATCGACCTCGCTTCGGTCGGTACCAACCTGGCCAATGTCACGACGCTGACCATCGGCGTCGAGAATGGCACGGGCGTCCTGTACGTCGACCACATTATCCTGACCCAGCCGTGACGGGAGGCAGACACAGGACAATGACATAGGTCACACGAACACGCATTGGATTGTTCAAAGGGGCTGCAAGCGCTGCTTGCAGCCCCTTCTTTCGTCTGCCTGACCGAAAGGGGCAGCGATTCAATCGGCGGTGAGATTAGAAATCGCGAAACGGGCCGCGCGGCTCGGCCTGCTGCATGGACTCTTTCCACGTCGCGAACTGGCCCTTGAGGTGTTTCAACATCTCGGGCCGCTGCACGGAGAGATCGTTCCGCTCGCCCACATCTTGAGAGAGGTCGAACAAACCCGTACCGCGCTGCGACTGAACCCATTTCCAGTGGCCCACCCGCGCGGCCCTTTCGCCGCGGCGCTCCCAGAACATCTCCTCGCGAGGCGACTCGCGCCGGCCCGTCAGCATTGGCATCATGTCGAATCCATCGAGCACAACGTCGGGGGGGCACTCGGCGCCGGCGGCCCGCAGGATCGAGGGAAAGACTTCCAGAGACGTGAGGAACTCCCGGCACACGCTGTCGGCCGGAACCACGCCCGGCCAGCGCACCAGGCACGGGACCCGCAAACCGCCCTCAAACATCTGCGACTTGCCGCCTCGCAGCGGCGTGTTGTCGGCAATGCCCGAACCGCCGTTGTCGGAGAAGAAAACAACCAGCGTATTGTCCGCCAGACCAAGCTCATCGAGCAAATCGAGCATTCCCCCGATCTTCTCATCCATGTACGTCACCGCGGCCATGTAGCGCTTGCGTCGGGCCTCGCGCGTGTGGGGCTGCTCGGCGTCGTATTCTCCGTAGTGCTTGCGAATGTACTCCGGCGGCGCCTGCACGCCGGGCCGGGGACGCTCCAGATTCGACGCGCCGTGAGGCGCATTGAACGGAACGTAGCAGAAGAACGGCCGATCCTTGTGACTGCGAATGAAACGCAACGCCTCCCTGGCGAACAACTCCGTGGCATAGGTGCCTTTGTCCTCGGTCGTCGGCGTGTTGCCCCGGCGCATGGAAGGCACGCCGTAGCGCTCGTGCGTCCAGTAGTCGATCCCGGTGTTGGTGAATCCGTAGAACTCGTCGAATCCCCGCTGCAGCGGAAGGAAACGGTGCAGTTGTCCCAGGTCCCACTTGCCGAAGATCCCGCTGACGTAACCGGCCCGCCGCAGCGCCCGCGGGATCAACACCTCGCGCGTGTCCATCCCGCCGATCATCTCCCACGACACCGCGTACTCATCCGGCGGATACAGGTAGTCGAAATCCACCTTGTCGTTGCGGAACATATCGTACGTCCCGTTTCGCTGCGGATACCGACCCGTCAGCAGGCTGCCGCGCGACGGCGTGCACGCCGGCCAGGTCACGTAGAAATCCGTAAGCCGAACCCCCTCCCGGGCCAGCCGGTCCAGGTTGGCTGTCTTGATCTCGGTGCCGCCGTAGCAACCTAAATCCTGGTAACCCTGATCGTCGGAAACGATCAGCAGAATATTCGGCGGACGCCCCGCAACCGACCGACGCATCGGTTGGCGACAGCCGGACAGGGCAAACAACGTCGCACCGCTGCCCGCGGCCTTCATGAAATCCCGTCTGCTCCAGCTCATCGACACATGGCCTCCACATAACTGCTTGCTTTCTTCGCCATCGTGCGACCCGCGTCGCTCTCGGCAGTGTACGGCGGCGGCGGCGAAGACACAAGGGGCACCGTCTCTAAACGAAACGGTAATGAGGTGCGAAATGCAAAGAAGGCTTATCACGCCAGACCGTCGGGGTGAGAGATGCGCGCCGGCAGGATACACAGGGAATGCCCCACTCCCTATTGGCTGTCGTGGGTCACGGTCACCAGGAAAAGGACAATGGCTCCCAATATGATCAACACCAGATCCATCTTCACACCCTTTCGTCTGTTGCAGCCGTTTTTCATTTCTCCGGCTCCATCAGTAAAAGGCATCGCGGCGGCGAGAAGTAACGCATCCACCCGGCATAGTTCGTATAACCGCGTGCCTCAGAAAAACGCCGTTTCCCACTCCCCGTCGCTGGTCGAAATCGGGCCCATTTTCCTGGTCGATTTCTGTTGCTCGGACCCGTCGCGGTGCCTTTTAGAGATAGACGGGAAGCGCAATATCGCCTCCCGAGAGCCAAGGACGCAACAGACGGATGTGTCCGAGGAGGATACCATGTTTGAAGAGTATCGCCAGACTCATGATTTGCTCGTGGATTACGCCGAAACCCTGCGAGACGGCAGCCTTCCGACGTTTCTCAAATCGCTGACCCGGTTTGAGGCGCACCACATCGTGCCGGCCCCGCATTTTTGGAAGGCGGCGGAAATCGTCCGCATTCTCAACTGCGTCGCCTTCGCCGAGGGTATAACCCACCCCAGCCTGGATCTGTTCATCAGCCGGGTGGACGCCAAAATCGCCTCCCGGTCCAAGAGAGCCAGAGAACCGGCGCCCGTGAAACGCAGGCGCAGCGCTCCCGACCAAAGCAAATGAGGAAAACACATCGAATGCGCCGGACCCCGTCGCACGTAGCGATTCCTCCCGGCTATCTATTCGCCGGCGCCGCAGCGGCAGATATCTCCTGGCTCGTTCGGGGGCAGGACCCTGGCGGTTTCTTTTGCGTGGCTTTAGCGTGGAAGCGGATATTCAAGGTGCTCCAAAACCTCATAGTTGGGTTCGATATATTCCTTCCCATCCACTTCGCTGATGCGGACCAGGTTCATCGACTTCATCTTAGCGAGGTCTTTGCTTTTGGATGATTGGGATGATTTATTCGTATACAGGGCCTTATATTGAGGCAGTGCCCGAAATTCGCTCAAGGCGAGCTTGCCGGCAGCTGTAAGCATGACCATGACATCATGTATTCGTTGGTTGATTTTCTTTTCGCTCGGCTGTTGCCTTTTTGTTCTTAGTAGCCAACTGACATAATCTCTTAACATGAGATATCGCAGTTTTGACAAGACTCTCCCCTTAATCCTCGTCACTTCATCCAGGTACCCTTTAGCCCCCCACAGTATGAACGGCAACGGGTTGCAGGTATTGCGGATATTTCCGAGTTGGGCGATATATTGACTCCGGTCCGCCTTCCAGAAATTAGCCAGCGACCAGAAGCAGTAGAAATTCATCCCTTTGTGGAACAAGGCCATCGCTTCAACGGCCCGCGCCGTTCTGCCGTTACCATCTCCAAAAGGATGAATCTCCGCAAGGTAGTAGTGGGCCATGATAGCTTTAGCAATTGGATTGCTGGAGAGGAATCCTCTCTCTTCGGTATTCAGCCATTCGACGTACAATTTCATTGCCTGGTATACTTGCTCGCCGTTCTCGCACAGGCTTGTCTTTGGTGGATACCCAAATCGAGCTTGCATGTTTCTATACGCGCCGGGTTTGTTTCCAACGGACTCTATGTTCTTGGTGAAGAGCCTGTGAATGGTGAGAATGTGTTCCTGTGTATAAGTGAATGCTTGATTGGCGCCGGGAACTTCCTGTTGCATGTAATCGTACACGTCGCGCGAATTGGAGGCGTATTGCTCCTTTCGACGAACGACCTCCTCCGGGGCAAGTGGTTGCTCTTGGATCGCATCCTTGATCTCGTTGTCTTGCAAGAGAATACCTTCTATGGCTAATGTGGAACCGATAGCAGACACAAGTTCATCTCTCACAATTTCTTTTGTGGAGCCCGGAAATGATGGACAGTCAATAATGAACTGATTGACGTTCCATATGCCTTGCGAGAGCTTGATGAACTCAAAAAACTCCTCCTTGTTGTCAGACTGCACCAAGTTATTATCGGCCTCATCCAACAAATCAAACCGAAGCAGTTTTCCGTAGTTCAGAGCCATGACACCCCTTTCTACCTATTGGCCCAATCGCATGAATATCGACTATATGATACCGCATGATTAAACCTATTTCAAATTTTTTAGAAATTGACATAGCAACCATGCAGGAATTGTTAAGTTATTTTCCCACATTAACTTACAACAGATACCAACTGTAGCCGAAAAATATTTTGGAAACCGTTATAACAACATATAGAGTGCTCGATCTGGAAACCAATTAAGCATAGCCGAAGTCATGGGGTCGATGCAAAATAGGACGCAGCCAAAGTCTCCTGATTTCGGGAAACTTGCGCCCGCAGGTTGCCCTTCCGCTCCTTCACCTCGTCGCATGGAAAACCCCTGATTCATGTCAAGGGTTACTGCAACCGGAACCCCTCGCGCGCCTGGGCGGGATGCTGGAACGGCAGCCGTCCGCCGCGCCACGATCCCTTGGCCTCGTGTTCCAGGGCGGCGTACTTTTTCGCCAGCTCGATCACCGCGTCGTCGCTCTCGTCCACATAGAGCTCGAGCCAGTGGCCCGCGATTCCGTCTTTGGCGACGCGAATCCCGGCGGCCAGGCGGCCCCGATGGTCCCCGCCGACACAATCGCCGGCGATCAGCGCCGCCATCAAGCAGTCCGCGAGGCTGCCCTCGGTCTGCTCGTAGGCCCGGGCCATGGCAAAGACGACGTCGGCGCCGACCAGCGTGTTGCCCTGGCAGGCGTAATACCTGCCGCTCATCGCGCCCCACCAGATCCCGGAAGGATCGGCCTTTGCCGGGTTGCGATTGGCCGCCCGGCCGGACATGTCGATGATAGCTAATTGACGCTTGTCCCGCCGCGGGTCGTCCCGCAGCAACTCGGATAAAACCTGCTCGGGCAGATGCCCCTCGGCCAGAAGATCCAGGGCGCGCCGGCCCCACTTGGGATTGTGCCAATGCTGCGTGCAGAAGGCCCCGACGCCCGCACGCACGTAGGGAACGACCTTTCCCACCGCTGGATACTTGCTGGCGACAGCCGCACCGCAGACGCCTCCATTCGGATCGACGGCCACGATAGAAAAAGTCCCGGACACCTCCGGCTGCGGAGTTCCCGAAGACCGCCCTGCCCGTGAGACTCCCGAGGCAACGTCCCCCGTTTCACATCCCGCCAGAGCCGCAAGCATGACGCACGCAACAGCAGAACAAACGACGATTCCTGGCAAAGAGCAACGCATCCCTTTCACTCCCAATAGACACAGCCCGTAGTCGTTGGCACACACTCGCACGAATTGTGATCAATCCTCGCGCCGTCTGTCATCCCTTCGCCACTACTCCGGACAAGCTCTGAACGAATCGCAGCGAAGGATCTGGGTCAAGCCAGGAAGAACCTCCTCATTCGTACTATTCGAGGATGCCGGCTCAAGAACTCTTTTCATCTGGAGGCACCCGTCATTTGATTCGTAGCTGGCAATGCTCCCGCAAGGGCTTGCGGATGTCGATCAGATCGTCCTCGGCGCCAAGGTAACTCCGCAGGAAGCCGACCATCTTGTTCGTCTGCTCATAGCCCGCCGGATAGGCGAACAAATACTTTACGGCATTGTCCACCGCTTCGCCCGCCGCGCCCGCATCCTGGGCACGCCGCATGCGTACGACAAAGCGATGTCCATGCTTCTTGCAGGCCGTCTCAAGCGGACGTTTGAGCTTGCCGGCAAGAGATCTCACGGCTTCCTGGATCAACGTCGCATCATCGGGCATCTCCAGCGGGTCTTCCGGGACGTTTCGGGCCGGATCGGCCGCCACGAAATAGTCGCTCCGCTCGTGGGCGACCTCGAATCCCTCGGCCAGCATCAATTCCCCCGTGGCAGCATCGGTCATCTTGAGCATGCAGTGAACGCGGGCCGTCCAGGTAGCGGTCTGGATGGGATACGTGTGCTGGACCATGTTCGGGACCAGCACTTCCTGCGGCGTGGCCGCTAAACGCAGCTCTGTGACCCCGACGTCCGTGGCCGCGTTCACCAGACGCTGTCGCCATTCGGCCACGTCGGCGCGGGCCTTTCGCTTCCTGGCCTGGGCGGCGGCATCGTCGGGATCGGCATGTTCGTAGCGCGCCAGCCGGGCCTCGGCCTCGCCCAGCCTCAGGCGGGACCGCTCGAGCTCGGTCAGAGCCGCATCGGCCTCCGCCGCCGCCTGAACGTAGTCCGGATTGGGCTCGGCGCGAAAGCCGTCCTGATAGACGGACTGCCCCTCTCCGGCCTGTTTGGTCTCCTGTATCACCCGGCCCTCGAGCACCTGCCCAGTAAACACCGCGTCGGCCCGATCCTGCGGCTTTGGATTCTGCGAATCGGCCGCCGCCTGCAGTTGGGCCCGCTCCACCAGGACGACATTTACCGGCCGCACCTGCGCAAGCTGCTCCAGCGTCGCCGAACCCAGCGTCTCGGCGATCGTCCGGTGCTCCGGCGCCGCTTCAAAGCCGGCGAACTCGATCGTATACTGAACGTCCCGGCGTACCTGACCGGCACACTGTCCCAGCAGACGGCGACCTTCGAAATCATCGGGCTGATAACCTAATGCGGCTGCCGCGTGCAGGACGGCGCACCCGCTGATACCAAAACCCAGATGCTCTCGCGAAGCCTTTAGGTGATCCGCGGCCAACCTCGCACGCGCCTCGGCCATCAGGCCGTCCACGCCGCCGTGTCCTTTCAACAAGCCGTGACTCTTGCGAAACAGGCCAAGCGCGGCAGCGTACTGCCCGGCTTCCATCGCCTGTCGGCCCTGCGCGATCCATCGGTCGCAAACCGCGCAACGCGCCCGGCCCAGCAGATCGGGCAGTTCGGCGTGTTCCGGGTGCAACCGATGCGCCCGCTCCAGAACGCGGAGCGCCTCCTCGCAATCACCGCCGGCCAGCAGCGCTTTGCCACGCACAATCAAACCGGCCGCCTCCCGCCGGTTTTTGACCGTACGCACGACGGACTGAGCCTCACTACCATTGTCGCGATATCCCAGGGCCGTTTGGGCTTCAGTCTGCGCCGTCTCCAGATCGTTGGCCCGTAGCCGGTCCTGCGCCCGGGCGAGATGATACTGGTACGCCCGCTCCTTGATCCGCTTGAGATCACCGTCCCCGCCGGGCAGCGTCCGGTACAGGCTCAACGCCTCGCCCATCCGCTCCACCGCGGCGGGCCACTGCCTCTGCTCGGCCAGCGATAGAGCCTCGGCCCGGAGCTTCTCGGCCTCGGCAATCGCCTGTTCCAAACGCCCGAGAAACACCCGGTACGTTTGTTCTTCAGGGCAATACGCGATGCAGCGTTCGATCTGCATCCGGGCCGCCCCCAAGTCAGCCCGCGCGAAACACTCCTCGGCCCGCTGATAGAAATAGGGAGCCGATTCCCTCTTGACGGCTTCAAGCTTCTCGCGATAGCGCTGGGCGGTCTTCTCGCTGTGCCCTTTCTCGGCCAGCGCCACGGCCTCTTCCAGCTTCTCGATCGCTCGCTCGTATTGCCCTTCCTCCGAGAGCCTGGTTCCCCGCTTGTACGCCTTCTGATGGGCGCAGCCCGCCCCGGCCCAGAGCACCGACAGCACCGCCAGGCCCCACAGAAACACACGCGCCTGCAAATGCCTGGCCTTGCCGGCCTTTTTCGCACATCCTGTTCGTACCATTTCGCCCCACCTTTCTGAGCCTCCTACGCCAATCCAGCCTCCGCCGCTGTTTTGCTGCATCGCCGACGACGCACCAGATCGACATGACTCCGTCACATTCTACCGTTATCACCGCTGCGGGCAACCACTCCGTCACAAGCATCGATCCGAAAGGCTACCCTACTAATAAGGCCGCTGAAGGCGGGAACGTCACGAAGACAGTTTCTACGCGACGGAGTCATGCGAAGAGGAATCAACCGATTCACAGAGCGTCAAGCACATCAAAGACATACCAAAATACGAACGGCAAGAAAGAGGAAACTATTCCGGCGCGCCGGGATTCCGCAATTTTGATCTTTGCTCTTTGATCTTTGACTTCCCCGGTCGACGCTTCACGCGCTATCGTCCCAGCCGCTCGGTGAGTTGCCCGATCACTTCATCGATGAGAGCCGTGCCCTGGGGTGTCCGAACCGATATGCACTCCAGAATGGGGACGGAGCTGGCGCGGTCGGCGCCCAGAACCACAGACAGGTATCGATTGAGCACTCCCTGGGTGCTCACCCGCAGCTCGTCCGATTTGTCGTCGCTGATCTTGTCGCGCTTGTTCAGAAGCACCAGGACTCCGCTGAGCTTTCTGTGAACGTAGGATCCCTTTCGCAAAACCGTATCCAGGCGGTCGCAGAACAGTCGCAGCCAGCGGACCGACGCCGATACAGCCCGGGTGGAGTCCAGCATAACGATCACGGCATGGGGCCTCCTGCGTCCGACCAACGTAGCGTGTTGAACGGGCCCGACCTGGCCCGGTGTATCCACGGCACGCCGCACCTTCAGACGCAATCCCCCATCTTGACCCAACCGAATGACAAAAGACGGGGATTTCTTGATCTGATACGTCATTTCCCGGCTGCCTTCCTGGTCCAGCATCCCCAGCCGCAAATACTGGGCGAACTTCGTCTTCCCGGCACTGCTCGGGCCCAGGATCAGAATCTCTTTGCCCGTGGCATACGTGGTCAGACGGGATACGCCCTTCGGTGCGGCACGCCGGGCGGTCTTGGCTTGCGGCTTGGCGTCAGTCGTCCGGGTCTTGCCATCCATTGCATCGTTCCCCCTCAGCCATGGCGCGTAAAGCGTCGTTCGCGAAACGTGAAGCAACCGTTGTTCCCAGGCACGATTCACGAGATACGCTCCATGCTGTCGAGCAGTCCTCCCTAAAACGTGAGGAAGGCATGGTGCCACGTCCGCCTTGCCAGACGGCCGGTTCCCCCTTATAGTTGTGCGAGAGCTCATTCTCTCACTGCCAAAGTGTGCATTATCTGCCATGAGAACGTGTGCCGTCAATAGAGCAGTTATTTCTTTGCGCCGGCTGCATGGCGGGTCACCTGGCTTGGGCGCCGATGCGATATCGCAGGGCCGCCTGCGACTGGCGTTCTTTCCTCGTTTGTGGGGCTGTTTCTGAAATAGATGGCGTCGATCCGCGACTGACATGCCGTGTGCTGCGCGCCATTATGGCTGACTTAAACGATCAAGGACGGTTCTTACAAGAAGAGGTAGAGAATCATGCGACCGAAAAACACACTGCAACAGACAGTCTCTCCTGCTCTCACGCTCCTGCTGGTTGGGGTCTGCCTGGTCCACATCTCGGGGTGTTACCCCCAGGCCGAGTTCGAGAAAATGGTCGAGCTGGAGCACCCGATGGAGGCCGGCTCGACGCTGGCGGTCTCGACGGCAAGCGGATCCATCGACGTCGCCGGCGAGCAAACCGAGCGTTGCCACGCGATTGCCACGATCCGGGCACGGGCCGCGACGGAGGAAGAAGCCGAGGAACTGGCCGAGCAGGTAGAGATTCGGATTGAGCCGTCTCCCGGCAAGCTTCAGATCAAGGCCGACAGGCCCAGGTGGCTGAAAAACAAATCGATCAGCATCAGCTACGAGATCACGGTGCCGCACGAGACGCACGTGGAATGCAGCAGCGCCTCAGGCTCGCTCGACCTGGCGGACCTGACCGGCAACGTGAACGCCGATGCGGCCAGCGGCTCGGTCGAAGCGGAGCGCATCACAGGCTCGGTTCGCCTGCACACCGCCAGCGGCTCGGTGCGAGGAGAGGAAATTCGCGGCGGCGATGCCCACCTCGACAGCGCCAGCGGCAGCGTCCGCCTTCTGCAGGCCTCTGAGATGGGCCGTTGCGAGCTACACGCCGCCTCCGGCACGGTGGCCGCCGAGCAAGTCGACGCCGACTCTGTTTCTCTGCACACCGCCAGCGGCGGCGTGCGCCTCAACGACGCGCACGCCCCATCTGTCAATCTTCGCACCAGCAGCGGGAGTATTCGGACCCAAGGCCTCGATGCCTCCCGCCTGCAGGCAGAATCCACCAGCGGCAGCATCTCCGTGGCGTTTGCGCCCTCGGCCCCCGGGGAAATCACGGCCGATGTCGAGGCCTCCTCGGGCAACGTCACGTTGGCTCTGCCGCCCGACTTTGCCGGCCGGATCGACCTCTCGGCAAGCAGCGGCTCCGTCCGCACCGACCTGCCCATCTCCGTCACGGGCAAAATCGACAGGAAGCACGTCAGCGGAACCGTCGGCCAAGGCACCGGAAGCGTCTACGTCCGCACCTCCAGCGGCTCGGTCCGCGTCAAATGAATTCGACATAGCCACAGCCAAACACAGCACCGCCCACGGCGGCATCCGCGAGCACGGGCCAGGGAGGCTCTCGGCCGTGACACGTCTCCTTTCGCGCCAAATGACTCAAAGAATGACAACAACCGAGAACATTCCCCGACGACAGCGTCCAAAGCCATTCATGAGCCGTGCATGACCGAAGCGATAACAAGGAAGATTTGAATTTGCCGCGCGACTATGGTACGCTGTACAAGTTGTCAATAAACCCAGCCCAGCGATGGGCTCAGCAGCCCCATCGCCTGCAAAGGCAGCAGCAAGGAGACAAAGCATGAGTGGCATCTTCGGTGTGGTGTCTCGGTCCAATTGTACCGAGACCCTGTTCCACGGAACGGACTATCACTCGCATCTCGGCACGGAGTATGGGGGCATGGCCGTTCTCGGACAGGATTTCGCCCGCCAGATACACAACCTCAGCCAAAGTCAGTTCAAATCGAAGTTCTTCGAAGACTACGCCCAGATGAAGGGCAACAAGGGAATTGGCGTGGTCAGCGCGTTCGACGAGCAACCAATCTACCTCAATTCGCGCTTCGGCCCGTTCTGTCTGGCCACCAACGGCCATATCGAAAACGCCGAAGAGCTGGCGGCCCAGTTGCTCAAGAAAGGCATCTCCTTCAGCGAAGTCAGCCGCAGAGCGGTCAACACCACCGAGCTGGTCGCCAAGCTCATCAGCCAGGGAACCGACCTGGTAAACGGCATCGAGAAGATGTTCGAGGCCATCGAAGGTTCCTGCTCGCTGCTGCTGCTCAATCGGACGGGGATCTACGCCGCGCGGGACAGGTTCGGGTATACGCCCCTGATTGTCGGGCAAAGCCGCGACGGCTGGGCTGTGACCACGGAGACCTGCGCGTTTCGCAATCTTGGATTTGAGACGGTCAAACACATCGCCCCCGGCGAAGTCATCGTGCTCAATGAAGACGGCATCGTACAGCGCCGGCCCGGCCGGACGAGAACGCAGCAAATCTGTGCGTTTCTCTGGATCTACACGGGCTTCCCCGCGTCCAGCTACAACGGGGTCAACGTGGAAATCGTCAGGGAACGAAGCGGACGCTTCCTCGCCCGGCACGACAAGGACATCCAGGTGGACCTGGTCTCGGGTGTGCCCGATTCGGGATTCGCCCACGGGCTGGGCTATGCCATGGAATCGGGCAAGCCGTTCCGTCGTCCGCTGGTTAAATACACGCCCGGGTACGGCCGAAGCTACACTCCCCCCTCGCAACACACCCGCGACCTGATCGCCAAAATGAAGCTCATCCCCATCAAGGACGTCATCAACGGCAACAGCATCGTGATCTGCGAAGATTCCATCGTGCGAGGGACTCAGCTCAAGAACTTCACCATTAACAAGCTGTGGGACTGCGGGGCGAAAGAGATTCACGTACGAGCGGCGTGCCCGCCCCTGATGTTCCCGTGCGCGTTCAACCTGTCCACCCGCTCCATTCACGAACTGGCCGCCCGCAAGGCCATTCGCGACATCGAGGGCCACGATCTCACGGACGTCTCGGAGTACCTCGACCACAACTCCGACAAATACGAGAAGATGGTGGACTGGATCGCCCGGGACCTGGGCGTCACGACGCTGCGTTACCAGACGGCAGACGACATGGTCGAAGCGATCGGACAGCCGCGCGAGAAGCTCTGCCTCTACTGCTGGACGGGGAAGTGCCCCAAGGCCGCGTGTCCGAAGAGCACGATCGACATTGTGGCCGCAGGCAAGCCGGGCGGGCGAAAGAAACCGGCCGACGAAGCCGCCGACCAACAAAAACTCTGGTAACCCTGGACGTTGAACCATCGCCAAGGCCTGCGGCCTTGACGCTGCCACCCGTAGCTGTCCAAGGTCCGAAACAATGATGCCTGGAAGATTGCCCTGCCCGGCCTCATCGATTCTCACGTGCATCCCTGCCGAGCGGCCCTGTTCCAGGAAAATCGCGTGGGCTCGCTGGAGAAGGGCACACTGGCCGACTTCATCGTGCTGGATACAAACCTGCTGGCGTGCCCTGTCGACGCGATCAGGGAAGCGTAGGTTCTGAGGACGTACGTCAACGGGCGCCTCGTATTTCAGCGGTGAAAGCTCCGCCGCCGGTGCGACCGGCGCAGCCCATGTCCCCGTGTCATACATCGATCGCGTGCGGCTTTCGCCCGGGAAGCATTTGTATTGTGCCGGCGGCTTTGGTACCCTACGCTCCTAAGAAACGTGTTGATTCGATCCATGAACGTTGCCAACTGTGAGAAGGAAACCAGCATGAATCAAAGAATCAGGACCATCTCGTGGCAGACAGCGATTCTGTGTGCGGCCGTGTTCGCCCTGAGCACGTGTGCCGTATCGCATGAAACGGAAACCCGCAAAGTAGTGATCGTCACCGGCATCGACTACCCGGGACACAAGTGGCAGCAGACCGCGCCGGCGCTGGCCCGCGTGCTGCGCGCCGACGCCCGACTCAAGGTCGACGTGGTCGAGACGCCGAGTTTCCTGGCCTCGCCCAAGCTCCACGAATACGACACCTGCGTGCTGCATTTCATGAACTGGAAAAGTCCCGATCCGGGTCCGAAAGCCCGCGAGAACCTCGCCCGCTTCGTGTGCCAGGGCGGGGGTCTGGTGCCCATCCACTTCGCCTGCGGCGCGTTCGAGGGCTGGGACGAGTTCGTGAAGCTGGCCGGCCGGGCGTACGACCCCACCATGCGCGGCCACGATCCCCGGGGACCCTTTCAGGTGACCATGACGGAGGTGGACCACCCTATCACGCGCGGGCTGCAGGCCTTCGAGACCGACGACGAGCTGTACACCTGCCTGGCGGGCGAGACGCCCATCACCGTCCTGGCCCATTCCAAGTCCAAGGTTGACGGCAAAAACTACGCCATGGCGTTCATCCTGCACTACGGCCAGGGCCGCGTCTTCCACAGTCCCCTGGGCCACGACGTCGGCGCGATTGTGAACCCGGCAGTCGCCGAACTGCTGCGCCGCGGTTGCGCCTGGAGCGCCGGATTGCCGCCGGTGGCAACGGTACCGGGACCAAGGCCCAGGAAGATCGCCTTCATCGCCGGGACGCCCAGCCACGGCGAGGACTGTCACACATGGGACAAGGACGCACAGTTCCTCCGACAGTGTATCGAGCAGGCTCCCAACGTCGAGCCGGTGGATATTGCCATTCACTACAACGGCTGGCCCGAAGATCCCGCGTCCCTGGACGACGTCGACGCGGTCATCTTTCTCGCGGACGGACGCGACCATCACCCGCTCGCCAAGCCCGGCCGGATCGAGAAAATCCGCGCGCTGGCCAAACGCGGAACGGGATTGGCCTTCCTTCACTACTGTGTGGACCCGCCCGAAGGAGCGCAGGAGGATTTCCTGAACTGGATCGGCGGCTGTTACGATCCCAACCGCTCCCAAAATCCGATCAATGTGGTACAAGTCGCTCCCGTGCAAAACGACCATCCGATCGGCCGGGGGTGCGGCGGATACGTCGCGGAAGACGAATGGTACTTCGACTTCGGCTTCTGCCCCGACAAACGACGCGTCACTCCCGTCATGACCGGAAAGCTGCCCCCGCGCGACCCGCAGGACAAGGTGCTGGCCTGGGCCTGCACGCGTGCGGACGGAGGCCGCGGCTTCGGCTTCGCCGGCGGCCACTACGACAAGAACTGGCACATGGAGCCGTTCCGCAAGCTGGTCCTCAACGGAATCCTGTGGGTGGCCAAGGCGAAAGTCCCCAGCGAGGGAGTTGCCTCCGTGCAGCCCTGGCGATTCGTAAGCATTCCGGACTTCTTGAACGTGGATCTTACGTATCCGCAACCAGGATGGGAAGATGCGCTGGACTATGTGCTCAAGGCGGTCAAGGCGGAGAACCCGGAGTTCGTCCTGGTCGCCGGCGATCTGGTTATGGGCCGCTGGCCGGACAAAGAGAGCATCGAAAAATACGCCGCCACCTACTACCCCGCCTGGATCAAACGCATGCAGGACCACGGACTGACTTTTTACACCGCCGTCGGCGACCACGACATCGGCGACAACCCCTGGCGCGGCGACAAGGCCAAGCTGGTCCGCACGTTCAAGAGGCAATTCCAGAAATATCTCAAAATGCCGCTCAACGGCCCGCTCCGCATGAAGGGCACCGCCTTCTGGTTCGTTCACGAAAACGCGTTATTCGTCGCGCTCGACGTCTTCGAAAAAGGCGAAGGCCCCCAGGGCGGCATCGTCCCGAAGGTCACGGGCGAGCAGCTCGAATGGCTACGGCAAACCCTCACCGACAACCCCGGCCTCGAGCACGTCGTCGTCATGGGCCATACGCCGATCCTCGGGCCCGTCGCCAAAGAAAGCTCCAGCGGCCTGATGCTGGAAGGCGGCGCCGAATCGCCCCTCTGGCAAACGCTCAAGGAGCACCGCGTCGATCTGTATCTGTGCGGCGAAGTCCACGCCATTACCTGCACCGAGGCCGACGGTGTCCTGCAGATCGCCCACGGCGGGCTCTTCGGATACAACCCCAAAGTCAACTATCTCGTGGCCACCGTCTGGCCCGATCGGATCGAGCTGGAGCTCAAGGAGATCGCCATCGTCAATGAAGGCGACCGCCTCTGGCAGGAAGGCCAAAACCGCCCCCACGAACGCGTCACCATCACCGACGAAACAAAACGCGCGGGCTTTACCACCGTCGGGACCGCCATCCTCCAGGCGCAGGACCGGGGCCAAACCATCGAACATGCAACCGGCTGCTTCGAGCCCGCCGCCCCGCCATCCAACGGGCCATAGCTCGTCAAAATGAAGCGTGAAGCGTATCTCGAAACCATCCTCGCTTCACGCACGTGCAACCTCCGAAGACCGGCCACGCTCGAAAACACGCGTTTTCATATGGGATTTCTCGGAGACAACGGGCAAGTAACCGGGGCAAACGGACGATAAAGAATCGACGGAAAGGTCTTGCCTTCGCCACTGGATAGAAGTATACTTATGGTTCCACGCTAAAGGTGTTTCGCGGCGTGAGAACAGGAAACTGAAAGTGAGGAGATTTGACCGGTCGCCGGTGAGGCCCTTGCCAGGACCTGACAGGAGCGACCGTTAGAAACACCAAGCAGCAAATGATGATAGCCACATAACGTGTGCGAGGGTGTGATCTTCGACTCTGCATCGTTTGCCATCCGCCGGGATGGTGCACGCCGAACAGAACTGCGTTGTGTCCGACCATTCAGAAGCCGGGGTCTTGGTGCCTCGACCCATTCTGCTGCCAGCCGAAAACACACTGACTGAACGTGCTCGCCCGAGAGGGCAAAAACGCCGCGCCTCCCTGCCGGCGGCGCAGGCCGAGCACACCTTTATTGTCCTACTGTAGGAGGTAACGAAGTGACGTCAACAAAGGTTATTTGGGCTTGCGCCCTGGTGTCGGTGGCGATGCTGGCCGCGCAGGCGGGCGCGTCGCAACCGGTCGTCTATTATTCCGGCGACCAATTGGGCGGCACCGTCAGCGACGAGTCCGGAAACGGAAACCACGGCACCGTCTTCGGCGGCGTCGAGCTCAGCGACGATGGGTACGTGGGCAAGTCGCTGGCCTTCAACGGCAGCGACGCCTACCTTGAGTTGCAGCGGCCGGTCCAGGACGATTTTGCCATCACCGCCTGGATCAAGACCGACGCGACCGCACCGGGCGGCAGCCACGCCTATCAGGGCAACGGCCTCTTCTGGGCCGACGTTGAGGGCACGGACAACGACCTCGTGATCGGCGTCCTGGGCACGAAGCTCTCGTTCTTCGGCGGCAATCCCGATACATCGGTCAATTCCAATGGCGACATCGTCACCGGCGAATGGGTGCACATCGCCGCGGTGCGGAACATCGAGGCCCGGACACTCAGCGTCTACATCAACGGCCAGCTCGACAACAACGTCAGCTACTCGAACACCGCGCCGCTGGATGCCCAATCCATCATGGTCGTCGGGGCCAACACCCTCGACGGACGTTTCTACGAGGGCCTGATGGACGAGATTCGCATGTACGGCCGCTTCCTGACGAACGAGCAGGTCGCCGAGCTGTACGACGGCATTCTCCCGTCCTGGCCCAAGGCCGAGGCACCGGACCCGGCCGACGGCGCCGTCGGCGTGACCGCCCCGCTGCTACAATGGACGCCGGGCGAAGGCGCGATGTTCCACGACGTCTACCACGCCGGAACTGACCGAAACCGAACGCGTCGCCACCCAACAATTGTTCACCATGTACTACCACATCGCCGGCTACCAATCGGGGGCCACGTATTACTGGCGCGTCGATGAGACCGAGGCCGACGGCACAACCGTCCACACGGGCGACGTTTGGAGCTTCACGACCGAGCCGGTGACAGCCTACAATCCGGAGCCCGCCGATGGTGCCGAGGGCACATTCGTCGTCCCCGTCCTGAGCTGGCTGCCGGGCAAAGGCACCGTCCAGCACCACCTCTATTTCGGCAGCGATTTGACCGCCGTGGAACAAGGCACGCCGGAAACGGACCAGGGCGTCCTGGAAGACCTGACGTTCGCGCCGCCGCTGCTGCGAGCCTCTACTACGTACTACTGGCGCGTGGATGAGATCCTCGCCGACGACACCGTCCAGACGGGTCCGGTATGGAGCTTTACGACCGAAGACGGCGTGGTCGGACAAATCGTGCGCGAGTGGTGGCTCAACATCGGCGGTGGCCCCGTGAGCATGCTCACGAACGACCCGCGCTACCCCAACGACCCGAGCGGCAGCGAGCGGCTGGAGCTCTTCGAAGGTCCGACCGGTTGGAACGACAGCTACGCCAGTCGGCTGCGCGGCTGGCTCGTCCCGCCCGAAACAGGCGACTACACCTTCTGGATCGCCAGCGACGACGACAGCCAACTGTGGCTCAGCACGGACGAAGACCCCGCCAACGGCGCGCTGGTCGCCAGCGTTTCCGGCTGGACGGGCGTCCGCGAGTGGACCGCCCAGGAATCTCAGCAATCCGAGCCCGTCACGCTGCAGGCCGGCCAGAAGTACTACCTCCAGGCCTTGCACAATGAAGGCGCCGGCGGCGACCACGTCGCCGTGGCCTGGCAGTCTCCCAGCGGCGTTCAGGAAGTGATTCCCGCCGCGTTCGTGGACACCTTCGCCTATCCGCCGCTGCAGGCCTTTTCTCCCGCACCGGCCGACGGCGCCGTCGAGACCGCCCAGGCTCTGACCCTGAGCTGGTCCGCCGGCGAGAAGGGAACCCAGCACGACGTATACCTCGGTCTGGACGAGGAAGCCGTCGCCAACGCCGAGACCGCAACCGCTGACGTCTACAAGGGACGCCAGAACGGCACGACCTTCACCACCGGTGAGCTCGTGTGGGACGCCACCTATTACTGGCGCGTCGATGAGATCAGCGTGGGCGATCCTGAGAGTCCGTGGAAGGGCCGAGTCTGGAGCTTCACCACGGCCGATTACATCCTGGTCGACGACTTCGAGAGCTACACGAACGACGTCGGCAACCGCGTCTTCCAGACGTGGGTCGACGGGCTGGGCTTCAGCGAGCCCGAGCCGGGCAATCCCGGCAACGGCACCGGCGCCATCGTCGGGCACGACATCTGGAGCACCGACAGCCCCTACTACAACGGCGCGATCGTGGAGACCGCCAACGTCTACGGCGGAAGCCAGGCCCTGCCGTTGTACTACGACAACGCGGCAACGCCCTACGTCTCCGGCGCCGAGCGAACCTGGACGACGCCTCAGAACTGGGCCGGCAACGGCGTGACGGATCTGAGCCTGTGGTTCCGGGGCAATCCGATCGGTTTCATGGAAACCGCCGCGGACAGCTTCACCATCAGCGCCTCGGGCAACGACATCTGGAACCAGGCCGATCAGTGCCGCTTCGTCTACAAGCAGCTTAGCGGCGACGGCTCGATCCTGGCCCGCGTCGACAGCCTGGGCAATACCGACCAGTGGGCCAAGGCGACCGTCATGATCCGCGAGTCGCTCGACGGCGGTTCGCGACACGCATCGGCCGCCATGAGCTCGCTCAACGGTGTGCAGTTCCTCTTCCGCCCCGCGGCCAACGGGGACAGCCAGTCCACTACGGTCGGCGGCATCAGCGCCCCCTACTGGATCAAGATCACCCGCACGGGCGACACGTTCAAGGGACAATACTCCGAGGACGGAGCCGCCTGGCTGGACTTCCTCGATGCCGACGGCAACGTGCTTACTGAGACGATCCCGATGATCGGGAACGTCTACATCGGGCTGGCCTTGACCAGTCACAACGTCAGCGCCATTACGGTCGCCGAGTATTCCGGCGTGCAGACCAGCGGCGGCGTCAGCGGCGCCTGGCAGGTCGAGGAGATTGGCGTCGATCATCCCGACAACAGCCTCAACGACGTGTACGTCACGCTCGAAGACAGCAGCGGTCGCACCGCCACGGTCTCGTATCCCGACGCTGCGATTCTCAGCACGTGGACCCCGTGGGTGGTATCGCTGACCGACTTTGCCGGTGTCAACCTGGCGGCGGTACGCAAGATAACCCTGGGCGCGGGCAACCCGAACGCCGCGCTGCCCGACGGCAGCGGAGTCGTCTTCTTCGACGACATCCGGGTGACCCGGCCCGCCGAGGCGTTTGCCGAGGATTTCGACTCGTACACGGCCGGCAGTGACCTGCACGGCCAGGGCGGCTGGAAAGGCTGGGACAATACCGCCGGCGCCGGCGCTCCGGCCTCGGACGCCTATGCCCTCAGCGGCACCAACGCCGTCGAGGTCATCGGCAGCGCCGACCTCGTCCACGAGTTCGATTTTGTCGGAGGCACGTGGGAATTCACAGCCATGCAGTACATCCCCTCCGGCGCCTCCGGTATCACGTACCTCCTCTTGCTCAACACCTATAATGACGGCGGTCCCTGCGACTGGTCCGTGCAGATCCCCTTCGATCTGGACGCCGGAACGCTTACCTCCGACATGGGCGGCGGCGCCACCGCCGAGATCGTGTACGATCGGTGGGTCGAGCTGAAGTTCGTCATCGATCTGGACAACGACACCGTGGAGGAGTACTACAACGGTGCGTTGCTCTCGTCGCACGAGTGGGACGACAACGATCACGGCACGTTGCAGTGCATCGACCTCTACGGCAACGGAGCCTCGTCGGTCTACTACGACGATATCACGGTGAAATAACCACCACCGGCGCTGTTTCGTCGTACAAACGGAAGTCAAAAAGGGCTGCGGGCATGTCGCTCGCAGCCCTTTCTTCATGCGCCGAAAGGTCGTTCACGCGTGGGTTAAGAACCCACCCTACGATTTACCCCACGCGTTTGCGCTGCGTTGTAGGGTGGGTCCTTGACCCACGCGTTTGGACGCGCGACATTCTTTGCCCGTAGGTTGCGAATCCACCCTGCGACGACTTCACACGGAAAAGGGCCGGCTGCGTGGAGGCGCGGCCGGCCCGGAGTGTTGAGTTGTGAGGTAGCGAACTCAAAACTGCAACCTCAAAACTGCAAAGTGGTTCGTACTCCGTATATGCCGTTATCAGTAAGGTCCGCCGGCGGATCCCTGTGGACAATGGATCAGTACGTCTGTTCGATAAAGGCCCTCATCAACGGTTGCTCGTAGAAGGCCGCCAGGTCTTTGCGAATGTATTGGGCGTACGTCGGGGCCAGCCCGAGCGGCGTCCGCCGGCCCCGCCACGCGTGCAGAATCTGCTTCGTGTAGGTGCGCAGCCACTCGTCCTTCGACAAGGCCGGCACAGAGTGCGAGACACCGCGAACGGTGCCGCGGGCACGAAGCGTTTTGTCTGTGTCGGCTGCCTTCATCGTAGCACCTGGAAAACCTGTTTGCTTGTTATCGCGTCAAAGATCGCGGCGCTGCCATTCGGCTGCGCCCTTCTATATATATAAGTGCCGCCGGCAGGCCTTGAGTAACACCCATTTTCAAAAATTCCCGGGCGGCCCGTGTCACCCGGGCCCTGCCTGTATGGATAGTCGCGCGCCGAGAACGTCTATTGCAGCGTAACCCGGCTCTGCGGCAGACCGAAGGAAGGGAAAAGAAAAAGTCCTTTGTCGCGACAGCAGCGAAAAACTTGGAGCGTTAAGCACATCGAAGATATACCAGGATGCAAATGGCCCAAATAGGAAAGCCATCCCGGCGCGCCGGGATTCCGCAATTTTGATTTTTACTTTTTGACCTTTGATTTTGCTGCTTCACGCTTGCCTACCGACCCGGGGCCGTCTCGCGAGCGTCGGACTCGGCAGCGGCGACGGAATAGCTGGCCTCGATCTCGGCGTAGATGTCCCACTTGGCGGGCATCCAGGAATAGACGGTCCCTCGCCCGGAGATTCCCTCGAAGCGTCCCGTGCCGGCCAGGAACACGATGGTCCCAACCTGTTTGCTCTTGGGCGGCCCGGAGACGTCCACTTTCGCCAGGATGCTGGAGCCGTCGTCGAAGTCGTACATCACGAAGCCCTGGTAGAACTCCTTGTCCTCCGGCGAGCGCGTGTGCACGATCGAACTGGACAGTTTCGCGAAGTCGCCGTCGCCCAGCACGATCATGCCGGACCGGTTGATCGAGTCGATGCCGGCGATCTTGCCGCCGACCTGGCTGCCCTGCTTGGCGTAGGCGAATTCCTTCCAGCGAATGAATTCCTTCGTCGTTTGCGCCGGGGTGAAGCTGGTCGCATAACACAGTAGCGTGAGCACGCCGACCAGGAGAAGCGGAGAGAGAACCTTCCCCGATGTCACGCCCCAATAAGGCCGGCTCCTGCCCGCCAGAGTCTTGGTCCGAGGGTCATACATGATCATTCCCTTCGTTTTCACGCTCTGTCATCTCCGACCGTCGCTCCGTGCAGTCCAAGGGCACGGCCGCGTCCGTTTCCTCTATCGGCAACCTCCCGACCCCGGATGAGCACAACTTGCCGCCGGAGAGTAAAAAAACGGTCCGAAAAACGCGCCCGCGGCATTACGCGTGCCCGCAACACGAAGCCATCGCCAAGTCCTTCGGACTTGACGCTGCCACCCGACAGGCGCTGGCGAAATTGCAGGGTGGGTCCTTGACCCACCCTGCAATTGCCGACTTGGCGTTGCCAACGGGAAAGCGCTTGCGGATGAGGGGCGTTCGTCAGTATGCTCGGGGTTTCTTTGGCAGTAGATTGGTTGAAAGGAAGTACCATGAGCACGCATCGTGTGACGATGTTCTTCTGGGCCGTCGTTGTTGTCGTTTCGAGCGTTGCCGTTGTGAGTGCGGCCGACGCCTCCGCCGGCAAAACGGTCCGGCTTTGCGATCTCGACATCAACAAGACCCAGCAGGGATGGGGCGGGCCTCAAAAGAACAAATCGGTGGACGGCAACCCGCTGCGGATTGGCGGGCGAACCTTCGAGCACGGCCTCGGCACGCATGCCGACAGTGTCCTCTACATCGCGCTCGACGGCAGCGCACGCAAGTTCACCGCCCTGGTGGGCGTGGACGACGAATCCGCCGACCGGGGGACAATCGAATTTCGCATCCTCGCCGACGGCAAAGAAATCTACAGAAGCGGCGTCATGCGCGGCGGTGACACCGCCCGCAAAGTGGACGTCGATATCTCCGGCGTCGACATGCTGGTGCTGACGGTCAACTCCGGCGGCGACGACATGAACTACGACCACGCCGACTGGGCCAACGCGGTACTGGAATACTCCGGCGCCCGGCCCGAAACCCGGGACGCCCCGCGAGAGGAGCCGGTCATTCTGACGCCGAAACCCTCGCCCAAACCGCGTATCAACGGCGCCCGCATTTTCGGCGTGCGGCCGGGTTCGCCCGTGCTGTACACCATCGCCGCTACGGGAAAGCGTCCCCTGCGATTTGCCGCCGAGAATCTGCCGGACGGCCTGTCGCTCAGCGCCCCCTCCGGCCGCATCACCGGACGCCTGGAAAAGCCGGGCGAATATGAAATCACGTTGATCGCCAGAAACGAGCTGGGCCAGGCCCGCCGGACGTT
>Ga0272441_10002493_pt1 | contig 36992 bp, 50 predicted proteins | sample SSMProp6N_FD_193582 | JGI IMG/M metagenome (GOLD analysis project Ga0272441, IMG submission 193582) | Marine sediment archaeal communities from Little Sippewissett salt marsh, Falmouth, MA, United States - SSM-Prop-6N | ecosystem: Environmental > Aquatic > Marine > Wetlands > Sediment ...
TTCGCTCTTTGGTATGATGAATATGTTTTCGGGTGGTGCAATTTCTAAAATGACGGTTTTCGCTCTTGGAATTATGCCGTATATTTCCAGCTCCATTATTATGCAGCTTTTAACGGCGGTTATTCCTGCCCTTGAAAAACTCTCAAAGGAGGGCCAAGCAGGTTATCAAAAAATTAATCAGTATACACGTTATGGAACGCTTGTATTGGCTTTGGCGCAATCATTTTTTATCGCTCTTTGGCTAGAACGCGGGATGAAAGGGCAGGGCTTAGAGGAACTGGTTAATAATCCGGGGTGGGGTTTCCGGATGAGTACGGTCATTACACTTGCCTGTGGGACAATACTTTTGATGTGGTTGGGAGAACAAATTCAAGAGAGAGGTATTGGCAATGGGATTTCTCTTATTATTACAGCAGGGATTATCTCCCGTGCACCCCAAGCGCTTCGGACTCTGATTATGTTGTTATCTGCCAAAACGGTGGGAGCAGAAAGGTTGCAGCCGCTGACGCTGGTCATTATGGTTTGCTTTTTGGTCGGTGTTATTGTTGCAATTACTTTGATTACACAGGGGCAGAGAAAGATTCCGATTCAATATGCCCGTCGTATTGTCGGAAGAAAAGTTTATGGAGGACAAAGTACTTATATTCCGCTTAAGGTCGACACATCCGGTGTTATCGCTATCATTTTTGCGCAATCCATTCTTCTTTTTCCAGCGACGGTTGCAAGTTTTATCCCTGTTTTACAGGGATTCGCTGCCTTGCTGACAAGAGGGAATTGGTTGTATTATACGCTTTATGGGCTTCTTATTATTTTCTTTTGTTATTTTTATACGGCGATCGTATTCAATCCGGTAGATGTCGCGGAAAACATGAAAAAACATGGCGGATTTATTCCGGGCGTCCGACCGGGTACGCAGACTGCAGATTATTTGGATTTTGTTTTGACGCGTATTACGCTTGCCGGGGCTCTTTTTATTTGTGTTATTGCTATTATGCCGGATGCCATCATGGCATCTTTTAAAGTTCCTTACTTGGTGGCTTCATTTTTCGGAGGGACAGGTATCTTGATTATTGTCGGGGTCATGTTGGATACGATGAAGCAAATTGAATCACACTTATTGATGCGGCATTATGAAGGTTTTATGAAGTCTGGACATATACGAGGGAGAAGATGAGGATCGTTTTATTAGGGCCACCCGGGGCAGGAAAAGGAACATTGGCAGGCTTGATCAAAGAAAAATTTGGTGTCTTGCATATTTCAACGGGTGACATATTAAGAGAAGAGATGCAGAGTGGTTCTGAATTGGGCAAAGAAGTAAAGGGCTACGTGGATACCGGGGCTCTTGTTCCTGACGAAGTCGTTATCAAGCTCATTGAAAACAAATTAACAAAGGACAAAGATGTCCAAAAAGGCTATATGCTGGATGGTTTTCCACGCACAAAAGCGCAAGCAGAGAATTTGGATACGATTTTGGAAAAAATTAACCAGCCCATTGAATGTGCTTTTTATATGGAAACGACCATGGACGTTATTGTTAAGAGGCTTACGGGACGCCGAATTTGTCGTAAATGCAATGCGATTTTTCATATGATTAATAAGCCTCCGAAAGAAAATGGAAAATGTGATGAGTGCGGTGGGGAACTCTATCAGAGAGCTGATGACAATGAAGAAACGATTAGAAAACGCATGAATGTTTATTTAGAGAATACAAAACCTATTGTTGCGTATTATGAAGCCCAAAGCAAATTAAAAAAAGTCAATGCGGATCAAGAGACCGAAGTATTGTTGGAATCTCTAGTTGGGGCTTTAGATGGAAACCAAAAATAATATTAAGATAAAATCTCCTGAGGAGATTGAAATACTGCGTCAAGGCGGGAAGATTTTATCTTCCATTATCAAAGAAACAGCTCGTTCTTTAAAATCTGGAATGACAACCAAGGAAGTCAATGATATCGCTGAAGATCTAATGAAGAAGAATCGTGTTAAGGCTGCGTTCAAAGGATATAGGGGGTTTCCGGAAAGTGCCTGTATTTCTGTCAACCAAGAGATCGTACATGGAATCCCAAACGAAAAGGTTATCGATGAAGGCGACATTGTGAGCCTTGACATGGGGATTATTCATAAAGATTATTACACGGATATGGCGGTTACTGTTGGAGTAGGGAAGATCAGTTCTGATTTGAAAAAATTGATTGATGTCACAAGGCAGTCACTGCTTAAAGGAATCGCCAAGGCAAAAGTGAATAATCATCTTTCAGATATATCGTTTGCAGTACAAAATTTTGTGGAATCGAGAAGCTTTGCCGTTGTTCGTGATTTTGTAGGACACGGGATTGGAAAATCCTTGCATGAAGAACCGGAAATACCGAATTTTGGCTCGCCACATTGCGGACCCGTTCTTAAGGAAGGCATGGTCTTCTGCATTGAACCGATGGTGAACATGGGGACATGGCAGGCAAAGATTGGCGAGGACGGGTGGACGGTCGAAACGTTGGATGGAAAGGCCAGTGCTCATTTTGAACATACAGTTGCCGTTACGGGCAAGGGGCCTGAAATTTTAACTCAAACTTAAGAGAAAAAAGATGGCAAAAGAAGATCTCATTGAAGTTGATGGAGTTATTACAGAAGCATTGCCCAATGCAATGTTTAAGGTGAAGCTTGAAAATGGCCATGAGGTGACCGCTCATATTTCAGGAAAGATCAGGATGCATTTCATTAGGATACTGCCGGGGGACACTGTGAAAGTAGAACTATCTCCTTATGACTTGTCTCGAGGGAGAATAACCTATAGGAATAAATGATGAAGGTAAAATCATCTGTAAAGAGAATATGTAATAAATGCAGGATAATAAGACGAAAGAATGTCGTTCGTGTTATATGCTCTAACCCTAAACACAAACAAAGACAAGGATAACGTATTATGCCAAGAATTTTAGGTGTTGATATACCACGCGAAAAAAGGATAGAGGCCGCATTGCCTTATCTCTATGGGATAGGTCCGACAAGATCGCGAAAGATATTAGATGAAGCCAATATTGATTATAATCGACGCGCCAAAGATCTGTCTGATGAAGAAGTTGCGCGGCTTACGAACATCATCCAGAATAATTATATTATTGAAGGGGACCTTCGCCGTGAAGTGACACAGAATATCCGACGCCATATGGATATCGGAACATATCGGGGTCTGCGTCATCGAAGAGGTTTGCCCGTAAGAGGCCAGAGAACGAAAACGAATGCCAGGACCAGAAAAGGCAAAAAATCCGGAGGTATTGGAAAAATTATAAAAAGCAGTTAAACAGGTTATCATTGAGGATTAATAATGGCTAAAGCATCCAAAAAAACATCATCTACCAAAAAAGAAAAAAAAGCAAAAAAGAAGGCATTGCAGGGAGTAACTGCTGGTGTAGTTCACATCAAAGCAACTTTTAATAATACATTGATTAGCATCACTGATAAACAAGGCAATGCCCTTGTATGGTCAAGTCCAGGGAGTGTTGGGTTTAATGGATCCAAAAAATCGACACCCTTTGCTGCACAGGTAGCTGCGACCAGTGCAGCCAGACAGGCCAAGGACCTTGGTCTCCAGACGGTTGAAATCATGGTCAAGGGTCCTGGTTCCGGACGTGAATCGGCAATCCGTGCTATACAGGCGGCTGGACTCAATGTCACATCTATTAAGGATGTGACTCCCATGCCGCATAATGGATGCCGGCCACGCAAGAAACGTAGAGTATAAATCCAAGGAAAGGAAAGTATAAGGAATGGCAAGATATACAGGACCAAAATGCCGCTTATGTAGACGCGAGGGAGTCAGTATTTGTTCTTCCAAAAGATGTGCTGTGGACAGAAGAGAATATGCTCCCGGACAGCACGGAGCCAAGCGTTCAAAGTTGTCCAATTATGGTATTCAGCTCAGAGAGAAACAGAAAGTCAAACGTCTTTATGGTATTCTTGAAAGGCAATTTAGGAAATATTATGAAAAGGCGACTTCTGCTAAGGGCGTCACAGGTACGATTCTTCTACAATTTCTAGAAAGAAGGCTGGACAATGTCATTTATCGACTTGGTTTTGCTACCACTCGTCCTCAGGCAAGGCAAATTGTTAGCCATGGGAAAGTCTGTGTCAATGATAAGCGGGTGAACATTCCTTCCTATTTAGTCAAGCAAAACGATGAAATTTTATTGAAGCTTAAAAAAGATACAACCAAAAAATTTATTAAAACAAATATTGAAGCCAACCAGCAGAAACGAAATGCTAGTGGTATTCCTGCTTGGCTAGGGATGGATGAAGAGCATTTTAAGGGAAAAATACTGAGATTGCCTGAGAGAGAAGATATTCAATTTCCTATCAACGAACAACTTATCGTTGAGCTTTATTCAAAGTAAGAAAGTTCCTTTATTTTTATTTATAAAATCAATTTAGGAGGAAAACATGGGGGTTAAATGGCGAGATTTTCAAATGCCCAAAAGGCTGGATTGTGATGAATCGAGTTATACGCCAATTTACGGTAAATTTATCGCCGAGCCATTTGAAAGAGGATATGGAGTTACTTTAGGAAATTCATTAAGAAGAATTTTGCTTTCATCTATTGAAGGCAGTGCCATCACATCCATAAGGATTGAAGGCATTCAGCATGAATTCTCAACACTTGCCGGGGTGATGGAACCTATCACGGATATTGTCCTTAATTTGAAGGGATTGGTTCTGAAATCTCATTCGAAAGTGGTCAAGACCGTTTATCTTAAATGTGATAAAAAAGGACCGATTAAGGCAAAAGATATCATTTGTGATGAGACCATTGAGATCGTTAATCCGGATCATCATATTGCGACCCTTACGCAAGATGTTCCTTTTAATATGGAGATGGAAGTCTCTCGTGGCCGTGGCTATGTTCCTGCGGAGATCAACAAAAAAGAAGGCATGCCGGTTGGATCTATTGCAATCGATTCCATTTTTACACCCATCGTCAAAGTTAATTTTTATGTAGAAAATACGCGTGTGGGGCAAAGAACAGACTACGATCGCCTGATTGTCGAGATTTGGACCAATGGCGGGATTTCTCCCAAAGAAGCACTTCTTTATGGGGCCAATATTTTGCAGCGGCATTTAGATGTTTTTGTCAGTTATGGACAACTTCCCGAAGAAGAAGAGGAAGAGGAAGAAATTTCGGCAGAAGAAGAGGCCCAATATGAAAAATTGCGTCTTCCTATTTCTGAACTGGAACTTTCGGTCAGAAGTGCCAATTGTTTGAAAGATGCTAATATCAAGACAATTGCAGAATTGGTTAAAAAGACAGAATCTGAATTGTTGAGTTTTCGTAATTTCGGTAAGAAATCATTGACGGAAATCAATGATCTTTTAAAGATCATGGGGCTTAATTTAGGGATGAAAGTTGATTTGAAGAAATTAAAGAAAAAAGAGGAGCAACAATAAATTCTTTTTATTAGAAGGTAAAAACGCATAATGAGACACGGAATATCTGGAAATAAATTAGGAAGAAATACGGCTTTAAGAAAAGCAACCGTACGAGATATCGCCAAAGCGACTTTGATTCGCCAGCGAATATGTACGACCAAGGCTAAGGCCAAAGAAGCCAGAAAATTAGTTGATCATCTTATTACTTTGGGAAAGAAAGGATCTCTTTCACACAAACGGCGAGCCTTTTCTATCCTTTGCGATCATAAACTTGTAAGCAGTTTGTTCAATAAAATGGCACCTCGTTTTTTAAAGAGAAATGGAGGATATACAAGAATCATTCCTTTATCTTATCGACGAGGTGATAGTGCGCAGATGGTCTATCTGGAGTTGACTGAAAAAGAAGAGGTTGTTGTCAGCAAATCAAAGTCGTCTGCAACCGCCAAGAAAAAAATTCTTAAAAGCCAGGAGACGCAACCCCAGCAAGAACAAGCAAAAGAAGAAGTCAAGAAAGAAGGGGAAGTAGAAAAAGTTGAAAAACAGACAAAAGTCCTACCTAAACATGGCAAAGATAAAACACAGGTATCCAAAAAGGTCGTAAGCGGGATCAAAAAAATGTTTCGACGAAAAACGGCTGAGTAGAAAAGGAGGAAGTCGTTTTGAAAATTAATTCTCGAATTGAAAGTGTTCTTGCTTCATCGACCTTAGCCATTACGGCAAGGGCCAAAGAATTAAAAGCTCAAGGGTGCGATGTTGTTAATTTTGCCGGAGGTGAGCCTGATTTTGACACACCCCAAACAATCAAAAAGGCCGCCATTGAGGCAATAAATTCCGGTCTTACCAAATACACGCCCAGTATCGGCACACTTCAGTTAAGGGAAGCCATTGCCGAGAAGTTCAAAAAAGACAATCATTTAGACTATGATGTATCACAGATTGCTGTTAACTGTGGGGCAAAGCATTCTTTGTTTGCCGTTATTCAAGTTTTGGTTGATAAAGGGGATGAAGTCATTATTCCGTCCCCTTATTGGGTCAGCTATACCGAAATGGTGAAGATAGCAGGTGGCACTCCCAAGATTATCCCTACGGGTGCTGAAACCAGCTTTAAGCTTACCGCAAAGCAACTTGAAGGAAATATTTCAGGACAAACAAAGGTTTTGATTCTCAATTCTCCTTCTAATCCGACGGGTATGCTTTATAACAAAAAGGAATTAGAAGCGTTAGCTGAAGTCTGTGTGAAGAAGAATATCATGGTGATTAGTGATGAAATCTACGAAAAACTTATTTATGATACTGACGAGTACATCTCTTTTGCTTCTTTGGGAAAAAATGTGTATGATTTAACTTTTACGATCAATGGCGTATCCAAGGCTTATTCCATGACAGGGTGGCGCATTGGTTATGTTGCTGGATCTAAGGAAGTTATCGGTTTCGTCAAAAAACTGCAAGATCATTCTACCTCCAATCCTTCATCGATCAGCCAAGCGGCTGCTCTTCAGGCCTTGAAGTCGAAACAAGACGATGTGAAGGCCATGCGTGATGAATTCAGGAAACGACGTGACTTGATCATGTCTTTGATCGATAAAATCCCCGAGTTAAGCTATATTCGTCCGGAAGGGGCTTTTTATCTGTTTTGCAATGTTTCTAAGGTAGCAGAATCATTTGAATTTGCAAAAAAGATTCTTGATGATAAGAACGTTGCTTTAATTCCGGGTAATGGCTTTGGGGCTCCTGGATATGTGCGCATGAGCTACTCGACATCGCAAGAGAGGATCCAGGAAGGTGTCAAAAGAATTTCTGAATGGATTCAGGCAAATAAATAGTTTGTTTATAAGAAATAGAAAGATTTTTAATTAAACAATAAGGAGAAACAATGGAATTACGCGACCTTCTTCTTTTGGCGATTCAAAAACGAGCCTCCGACTTGCATTTAACTTATGATACGCCCCCTGTTTTGAGAATTGATGGAAAACTGATCTTAACGGAAAAAGATTCTCTTTCTCGTGAAGAATTGAAGAAAATGATTTACAGCATTTTAACAGATAGTCAAAAGGAAAAATTTGAAAGAGACCGCGAACTCGATTTTTCCCTAGCCCTTTCCGGATTGGATCGTTTCCGTGTCAACGTCCACATGCAGCGGGGTGCGGTGGAAGCAGCCTTTCGAAGGATTCCGTTGTTTATTCCCAATATGTCTGAACTAGGGCTTCCTCCTGTGATTGCCGACTTGGCAAGAAAACCCAATGGGCTCGTTCTTCTAACAGGTCCAACAGGAACTGGAAAGACAACAACCTTGGCTTCCATTATTAATCTTATTAATGAAGAAAAAGAAGCTTTGATTATTCTTATAGAAGATCCTATCGAGTATGTCCACTTTAACAAGAAAGCTATTATCAAACAAAGAGAGGTTTTTAGCGACACACTTTCTTTTGCAGAAGCTTTAAAGCGATGTTTGCGACAGGATCCCGATATCATCGTGGTTGGAGAGATGAGAGACTTAGAGACGATTCAAACAGCATTGACTGCTGCTGAAACGGGTCATTTGGTTTTAGCCACTTTGCATACTCCTGATGCTCCACAGACGATTGAACGTATTATTGATGTTTTTCCCCCGCATCAACAAACACAGGTCAAATTGCAGTTGGCTTCAGCTTTGCAGGGTGTTGTTTCTCAGCTTCTTCTTCCGCGTGCTGACGGCGATGGCCGTGTCCTGGCAACAGAAATCATGATCGCTACACCCGGGGTGAGGAATTTAATTCGAGAACAGGCTATTGAACAGATCCCGACAGCTATCCAAACGGGAAGTTCTTATGGCATGCACACCATGGACAAATCCTTACAAAAGCTTTATCAGGATGGGGTGATCACCCATGAGGTAGCCTTAAATCATGTCAAAAATATCGAAGAATTCAATCAGCTAATCAGCAGAAAGAAATAATTTTTGTTAAGAGGAAATTATGGCATATAAGGTAACTTTACTTCCCGGAGACGGCATCGGCCCAGAGGTGACTTCAGCCATGCAGATGTGTATTGATGCCACAGGGGTGAAGATTGATTGGGAAGAACATCCGGTGGGAGCACATGCGATTGAGCAGTTCGGAACACCTCTTCCAGATAGCGTATTTGATTCTATCAGAAAGAACAAAATTGCTATTAAAGGTCCTATTGTAACACCCGTCGGTTCTGGTTTTCGTTCAGTGAACGTGCAGTTAAGGCAGGTCCTGGATCTGTATGCCTGTGTGCGTCCTACCAAATATTACGAAGGCACAAAGGCTGTTAACAAAAACGTTGATATTGTACTTTTTCGTGAGAACACAGAGGACCTTTATATGGGAATAGAATTTGATTTGGGAACAAAGGAAGCGAAACAATTGATCAAGAAGATCAACGGTTTTCAGCCTAAACAAATCAGGGATGATTCGGCGATATCCATCAAGCCTATTTCTGAAACGGGAACCAAAAGAATTGTTAAAAGCGCTTTGGAATATGCGGTGAAGAATAAGCGTAAGAAAGTGAGTGTGGTTCATAAGGCCAACATTATGAAATTCACCGATGGTTTATTTTTAAGAGTTGCGCGTGAGGTGGCTGAAGGATATAAAGGGAAAATAGAGTTTCAAGATGTGATTGTAGACAATATGTGTATGCAATTGGTCCAGAAGCCCGAGCTTTATGATGTTTTGGTTTTGCCTAATCTTTACGGGGATATTGTGTCTGATCTATGTGCTGGCCTGGTTGGAGGACTGGGGATTGCACCGGGTGCCAATATTGGCGATGAAATCGCTCTCTTTGAGCCTGTCCACGGATCTGCTCCCAAATATACGGGCCAAAACAAGGTCAATCCTACGGCCACTATTCTTTCCGGGGTTCTTATGCTTCGTCATTTGAATGAACTGGATGCGGCCGACCGTTTGGAAAAAGCTGTGGCGGAAGTGATTAAAGAAGGAAAAGATGTCACCTATGATCTTAAGCCGGATCGCAATGATCCTTCAGCTGTAGGCACTAAAGAAATGGCAGAGGCCATTTGCAAAAAGCTATAAAGTACCAGTCGATTTTATATTTTGACCAAATCCTATTGTCTATTTTATAATAGATAGCTTGAGGGTTTGGTTTTTTTTGAGAAGAGGAAGGATCATGGAGCAAGCCTTTAAAAACATTTCGGCATGTCAACTCATGGATTGCGGCTGTATGGATTATAAGCAGACTTATGCAATTCAAAAAAAATGTGTTGAAGAAACTTTACAGGGTGCCGATCCCACTATCATGATTTGTGAGCATCCTCTTGTTCTTACCATGGGCCGTTTGTCTAAAGAAGAGAATATTTTATGTTCACAGGATACGCTTCAGAAAAGGAACATAGAAGTCATCCGGGTTGATCGTGGGGGGCAAGTGACCCTCCATGCTCCAGGGCAGATGATGGTTTATCCTATTTTGGACCTCAGAAAATATAAAAAAGATTTGAAATATTATTTTAGGATATTAGAGCAAGTAGGCATTGATTTATTGAATTGTTTTGATATATTGGGAAGTAGGCTTTCAGGCAAGACAGGCGTTTTTGTTGGGGATAAAAAGCTAATCTCGATAGGAATTGGTATAAGAAAGTGGATTTCTTTTCATGGGATGGCCATTAATGTGAATACGGATTTAGAATTATTTTCGATGATCAAGCCTTGTGGCCTGGATGTTTCCATGACATCTATGAGTCAGATCAAGCAAAGACAAATCCATATGAGTGAAGTTAAAACGAGATTGATCGATTGTTTTTGCCGTCGTTTTGGATTGGTGATTCAACAAGAGGTTGGAGTAAAATGAAACAAGTCGTTTTGCCAGAATTGGGAGAGGGAATTGAGACAGCAACGATAGCTGCTTGGAATGTAAAGAAGGGCGATCTCGTCAAAAAAGAAGATGATATTGTCGAATTAGTGACGGATAAAGCCTCTTTTAGCGTCTCAGCTGGTTTTGATGGCCGTGTTATTGAGTTGCAATTTCAAGAAGGAGAAGAGGTCGCTATAGGAGAGACCTTAGCTGTCATCGATGAAGAAAATAAAAAAGGATTTTTATGATATCCAAAGGGGTTAAAAAAAAGCGAAAAATACTCTTGATGTATATTACAAAAGTGTCTGGCCATCGTCAGGCAACTATGGCCATCCAGCGGTCTCTTAAAGAATTGGACCCAACCGTAGAAGCCCCTACGGTCAATGGGTTTGGCTACACCTATCCAGTTCTTGAACGAGTTGTCAATCAGGCCTATATGAGTGTTATTAAAAGAACGCCGAAAGTTTGGGATTACTTATATGATAATCCCAAAGTAGTTAAAAAATCCCAGTCGATAAAAAAATTTCTTCATAAAACAAGCCATGCAAAAATCGGTAAACTTTACAAAAGGTATCAGTCCGATACTGTGGTTTGTACACAAGCCTTTCCTTGTGGGATGATGGCCGATTATAAAAGAGCCCACAATTTGGATCTCACCTTAATCGGTGTTCTCACCGATTATTCTCCCCACTCTTTTTGGATTAATGAAGGCGTTGATTATTATATTGTTCCTTCTGTTGAAGCAAAGGAACGGTTTATTCAAAAAGGGGTTTCTCCGGATTCTATTAAAGTTTATGGGATTCCTATTCGGTCAAAATTTGCGATTCAGCTGGACAAAAAGCCTATTGCAGAAAAATTGGGTATCGATTTGAGCAAACCCGTTGCCTTGGTTATGGGAGGAGGGCAAGGGTTAGGCCCTATCAAGACAATCGTCAAATCTTTATTGGGAATAAAGCTTCCTCTTCAGATTATCGTGCTTACGGGGATCAACAAAAAATTGACAAAGTGGATGGGAAAAAGAAAAAAAGAGTCTAAAAAGAAGATCTTGTTTTATGAATATGCCAATAATGTTGATGAGTTAATGGAGATTTCTACTTTGATCATTACAAAGCCTGGAGGGATGACGACGAGCGAATCTCTCGCTAAAGGACTTCCGATGGTGATTGTTGACCCGATCCCAGGACAGGAAATGCGCAATACGGATTTTCTTATGAAAAACGGCATAGCCATTCGTATTGATAAAACAAGTGATATCGGAGAAGAAGTGGAATTATTATTGCGATCCCCTCATGGGCTGAAGGCGATGAGCGAAGCAGCTTACGAAAATGGTAAACCCCATGCGGCCCTGGACATTGCCAAGTTGATTTTGCATGAACCCGAAAAAGAAATAAGATAACCCTTCCTTTTGTTTTTTAGAAAGGGGAGATATTGAGATATTATTTTTTTAAATTTGGGCAATGGTGTGTGAACCATTTGTCTCTGTCTTTATCATATAAAATTGCTGGTTTTCTCTCCAGTTTTCATTATTATCTGTGCTGGCTTGATCGGCATGCCGTTAAGGATAATCTGAAAGTTTTATTTCCGGGAAAAGATATTTCGGTCATCGCTAAGGGAATTTTTCAGAATTTTGGGAAGTATTTGGTAGAATTTTTTCGGATGAAAAAAGATCTCAATAAGGATTTTATCCGAGAGAATATTCAGATCAAGGGATTGGAAAAATTAAAAGATGTCCTGGCAAGGGGGAAAGGGGGTATTTTTCTTACAGCCCATCTTGGTAATTGGGAGTTGGGGGCAGCCGTAATGAGTCTGATGGGTTATCCTCAAACTGTAATTGCTCTTCCCCATAAGGAGGAATCTGTAAACAACTTATTCAACGAGCAACGTAAGGCCCAGGGAATTGATGTTGTCCCGATCAATGTGGGATTGCGCAAATGCTTGGAGGTTCTCAGTCAAAATAAGTTGATTGCTATTTTAGGAGAGCGGGGTTTTACTGATTCAGGCGTTGTGCTGGATTTTTTTGGAAAAAAGACATTAATTCCTAAAGGGGCTGCCGTTTTTTCTTTGAAAACCGGCGCTGCCATTGTCCCGTGTTTTTTGCTTCGAAAGAAAGACAACACCTTTGATCTGATCATTGAAGATCCGATTTATCCTCTGGAAAGCAAAAAGAGTATTACGGAAGAAGACAAGGTCATTTCGCTTGCAAAAAAATATTTAGCGGTTATTGAAAAGATGATCAAAAAGTATCCGGAACAATGGATTATGTTTCGGCGCTTTTGGATGGATGAACATTCCGCAAAGACAAGAGGTCAATCTTTATGAAAATTTGTGTGATCATTCCCGTTCATAATGAAATGCGAGAGATTGGAGACATTGTCGAATCCCTTAAAAAGAAGGAACTGGATGTCGTTGTTGTCGATGACGGGTCTATGGATCAATCTGGAAAAATTTCGGAAGAAAAAGGCGCTTTTGTTATCAGGAATGAAAAGAAGTCAGGAAAGGGATTGTCATTACAAAAAGGCTTTTCTTATGCCATCGACAATGATTATTCTGGTGTCATTACGGTTGATGGCGACGGTCAACACGATACAGAGGATATTGATCAATTTTTGAGAGAAGCAGAAAAGGATCCTTGTAGAGTCATCACGGGAACGCGCATGGGGGCTCCTCAAGGCATGCCTTTTGTCCGTTATACAACGAACCGCTTTATGTCTTGGCTCATTTCTTGCATTTGTAAACAAAAAATCCCCGATTCTCAATGCGGGTTTCGATATATCCATTGTGAAATTTTAAAACAAATCCAGTTCGTCTCCAGTGATTTTGAGATTGAATCGGAAGTTCTCATTAAAGCAAGTAAGAGGGGATATCGGATTTCCTCTGTTCCTATCAAAACGATTTATCGGAATGAAAAAAGTAAAATCAGTCCTATCAAGGATACATTAAAATTTTTTACTTATCTTATAAAAGAAACATTCGGCTCTAATCTTCATAAAAGTCCGTGAGAAAAAATACAGCTTTTCAAGTTTCTCCTTTTGATCAGCATCGCTCCATGGAAGATAAATTTTTCCATCTTTCCCTTATTGCATCTTTTCTATTTCATGTATTCTTGTTTATATGTTTGTTTCTTTCCAACGTGCGTTATGGGAAAAAAAATCCCAAAGTGATTGAGGTCATTTATCAAACAGAGATCAAGGAAGTTCAAAAAACAAAGCACAAGCTTCAAAACATACTGAGTGTCAGAGAGAAAAAATTAAAAACGGACCCTGAAATTTTATCTAAAAAAGACACTTTATCTTCTTCTGTTTTGGAAGACATTGCCAACCCGTCCGTTAAGCCGAAAGTACACATAAAGCCCCTCTCTCGTATTCAAAAAATGGAACGCAGACGCCATATTTCCGTCCCGATGCTTCAGTCGGAAAAAATAACCAATCCCAAATACTTGAATTATCATGACCGCATCAGGAACAAAATACGAGATCGTGCTTATTTTTACGTTGATGATCCACGGTTTGAGGTAGGAGAAGTCTATCTAACATTCGTGATTTCTATGGATGGAACATTGAAACAGGTCAAAATTATTCCAGAAAAAACTTCCGCGAACGATTATCTGAAAGGTGTAGGCATAAGGAGTATTAAAGAATCAGCGCCTTTTCCCCCCTTTCCCAAGGATTTGAAGTATCCCGAACTTTCCTTTAATGTGATAATTTCCTTTAAAATTGATGACTAATTTTTTTATGAAGGCTTGCAATAGGATTTATTGACAATAGTCGGTTGGAATGTTATTCTACCCAATACAATTATTAATATATCTATCTATTAACAGGAAAGGTAATTTCGTTATGGATAAAGAAAAACATGTTGATGAGTCATGGAAAGAGGCTGTTTCAAAAGAGAAAGAGAGTGATCCTTTGCAAACGCCTTCGGCTCAGGAAAAAGATGCGACGGAAACGGAGGGAGAATCTGATCTTCTAGAAGTTAATTTTCTCAATTATATTGCGAGTTTAGCGTTTCAGGCGATGATTTTTTTAGGCGATGTTCCTAATCCTATGAATGATAATAAGATAGACAAGAATCTGAAACAAGCGAAGTTTCTGATTGATACCCTTGTTTTACTTCGTGAAAAAACAAAAGGAAATCTTGATAAACAAGAAGAAGAAATTTTAAATGCGTCAATTTATGAATTGCAGATGAAATATGTAGAGCATTCCAAAGAGGAGACATCGAAGTAATCGAAAAAAGAAGAGGACAAGAAGATGATTGATGAAGAATTACTGGCTATTTTAGCGTGTCCGGCATGCAAGGCAGATGTTGAGCTCAAAGGGGGAAAAATTGTCTGTGTCGGTTGCGGAAGAAAATATCCGATCAAAGAAGATATTCCAGTCATGTTGATTGAAGAGGCCGAGCAATAACCAAATGTTTGATTTCAACCTTTTAATCGGAGTATATATATGAAAAAAATATTAGTCATTCATGGGCCCAATCTCAATTTGTTGGGTCAACGCGAAAAAGATATCTATGGCCAGATAACATTAGAACAGATTAATGCGCAGTTAACCAAACTCGCTGAAGAAAATAAGGTCGAATTGAACATTCTACAGTCCAACCATGAAGGGGATATTGTCGATAGCATTGGTAAGGCCAAATCTGACGGCATGCATGCCATTCTCATCAATCCAGCAGCCTACACCCATACAAGTGTTGCCATAAGGGACGCTATTGCCGCGATAGATATCCCAACGGTAGAAGTTCATTTGTCCAATATTTATGCAAGAGAAGAATTCCGCCATAAATCCTTGATCGCACCTGTTAGCTATGGACAGGTGAGTGGATTTGGGGTTGACAGTTACCTGTTAGGGCTAAAGGCAACGATTCGGTTGATCAAATAATAGAAGGCTCTTAGGATCCCGTCTCTCCTCAAGACAATTGCTAAAGGTTCGTAAAAAAATTGAAGTCTCGCATAAGAAAATTTATTTCAAGATTTGCTGATTATCGTATTGATGCTTTTTTGGTTACAAATGATATCAATATCTCTTATTTAACGGACTATCCATCCTCGGACTCATGGTTGTTGGTCCTGCCGAACAAAGCAATATATTTAACTGATTTTCGCTATACCGAAGAGATCAAAAAAAATATTCAAGGCGTTTCGGTTTTTAAGGTCATGCGGTCTCTCCCGGAAACATTTTCCGCCCGTTTTAATAAATACAAGTTAAAAAGAATAGGTTTTGATGAAAGACATGTCTCGGTTTCTTTGCATAAAAAGATCAAGAAAAATTTTACAAAAGGGACAAAACTTATTGCCGTCAATGATGTTGTAGAACAATTGCGCCAGCAAAAGGAAAGATGGGAAATCCAAAGGGTCAAGGATTGTATCCGTCTCAATTTAGAGGCTTTTGATTACTTAAAGCGTATCCTTAAACCAGGTATTTCAGAGAAGGAAATATTACAACGTTTGGATCATTATGTAAAAAGAAAAGGGGCTTCTTTTTCCTTTGATCCCATTGTGGCATCGGGGCCAAATTCATCCATGCCCCATGCCAAAATTACGGATAGAAAAATCCGGTCAAATGAGATTATTCTCGTCGACATGGGGATTGAAATGGGGGGGTATAAGTCCGACTTGACACGTATGTTTTTTTTGGGTAAAATACCCCCTCACGTCCAGAAAGCCTTTGATGCCGTTAAGGGAGCACAGCAGGACGCTATCAAGGAAATTAAGGCAGGGATCCCTGCCAGCAAGATTGACCAACAGGCGCGCAAGTATTTAAGGAAAAATAATTTAGACAAATACTTCGGTCATTCGCTTGGTCATGGAGTAGGTTTAGAGATACACGAAGCGCCCAAAATTTCGGAAAGAAGTGAAGATATTCTTCGCGAAGGAATGGTGATTACCATTGAACCAGGCGTGTATAAGGCCAAGAAGTTTGGCATTCGTATCGAAGACATGGTTTTGGTCACAAAGAAGGGTTGTCAGGTTTTAAGTCAATAATTATTTTTTTACTTTGTTATATTAATAGATATATTAGTAACGGAAGGTTCTTTAATAGGAATGACAATTAACCTTAATCAAATCGGTGTAGGGGCAACTATTCGTATCAATGGTGATATTCTTCTTGTCACCGAATATCGTCATGTCAAGCCCGGGAAAGGGGCCGCTTTTGCAAGGGTCAAGCTGAAAAATATCAAGACAGACGCTGTCATGGAAAAAACCTTTCGACCAGCGGATAAGCTAGAAGAAATTGAAATAGAGGAGCGGGCGCTAGAGTATTTATACAAAACAGGGGATACCTACCATTTCATAGACCACACCACCTATGAACAAGTTGCCGTTGCCGCTGAGGATTTGGGCAATGTCGCAGGGCTCCTTTTGGAGAACCTGGAAGTGACTGGCTTGATATGTCAGAATAAAATTCTTAAGATCGTCTTGCCCATTTTTATCATAGCAAAGATTGTTGAGACAGAGCCGGGTGTCCGGGGAGACTCATCAAGAGCAGGGAACAAACCGGCTAAAATCGAAACAGGAACGACCATACTCGTTCCTCTTTTTATTAATGTTGACGACTGGATCAAAATCGATACCAGAACGGGTCAATATGTCGAAAGGGTACAGAAATGAACTTAAAAGAGATTAAAGAAATTGTGAATTTAATGAATGATAATGAATTGACCGAAATTGAGGTTGAGAGGGAAGGGGTCAAATTGAAGATCAAGAAAATTTTCGGGGGTATTCCTGGAGGAATGATGCAGCCTGCGGGTCAATATCAGGTAGAGACCTCTCCTGCACAAAATGCCCCAGCAGCGGTTTCTGTTGATGCCAAAGCAGCTTCCCGTTCATTGGGAAAACCGATCACATCTCCCATGGTTGGGACGTTTTATCGTGCGCCTTCACCGGAAGCTCCGCCCTTTGTCGAACTGGGGCAGATGGTGGAAGTCGGCCAAGTTGTTTGTATTGTGGAAGCCATGAAGTTGATGAATGAAATCAAATCTGAAATCAAAGGAAAAATCGTCAGCATTGCTGTTGAAAATGCAGAACCTGTTGAGTTTGGCCAAACCTTGTTTGAAGTTGAACCTGCATAAAAAGAGATTGGAAATTGGAGATGTTGGAAAAAGTTTGAAAAGATTTTGTTGTTGGGTTAGAAGAGGTTGCCAAAAGGTATTCCAACGTCTTGAAACTTTTTGAAACATCATAATTTAAAGATAAACGATTTTCATAGGATATCAAATGTTTTCAAAAATACTCATTGCCAATAGAGGAGAAATTGCTTTAAGAGTGATCAGGGCGTGTCGTGAATTAGGCATTCAAACCGTTGCTATTTATTCAGAAGCTGACCGTGATTCTTTGCATGTACGATTTGCTGATGAGGCTGTCTGCATAGGTCCTGCGGTGAGTGCAGATAGTTATTTGAATATTCCTGCCATCATTGCTGCTGCCGAAATAACCGATGTAGAAGCTATCCATCCGGGATATGGTTTCTTGGCGGAAAATGCACATTTTGCTGAAATTTGTGATTCGTGCAATATTACGTTTATCGGCCCGAGTCCCAATACGATCAGGATGATGGGAGATAAAGTGCAGGCCAGAGAAACAATGCAAAAACATGGGATTCCTTTAACACCGGGTGGAAAGGGAATAATAAAGGATCAAGAAGAAGCATTGCAGATCGCAAAGAACATTAAGTATCCGATCATTATTAAGGCAGCTGCAGGCGGTGGCGGAAAAGGCATGCGTGTTTGCCATAATGATGTAACGCTGGTCAGTTCTTTTGCGATGGCGCAAAAAGAAGCTGAAGCTAATTTCGGGAACCCGGCAGTCTATATTGAAAAATATATTGCGGACCCTCGTCATGTGGAATTTCAAATACTGGCGGACAAAGAGGGAAATGTTATTCATCTGGGAGAACGGGACTGCAGCATTCAAAGGAGACATCAAAAGTTGTTGGAAGAAGCTCCTTCTCCGGCATTGAATGATAAATTGAGAAAAAAAATGGGCGAGATGGCTGTAAAAGCGGCCAAGGCCTGTGATTATTATAGTGCGGGTACGATCGAATTTTTGCTGGATAAAAGTGGTGAATTCTATTTTATGGAAATGAATACGCGTATTCAAGTCGAACATCCTGTGACTGAAATGGTGACGGGAGTAGACTTGATGAAAGAGCAGATTCGAATTGCCGCAGGAGAAAGCCTCCAATACAAGCAGGAGGATATCCACATCAACGGTGCGGCCATTGAATGCCGCATCAACGCCGAAGATCCCAACAATAATTTTATTCCTTCACCTGGAAAAATTGAGGAACTCAATCTTCCTGGAGGTTTTGGTGTTCGTGTGGATACTCATATTTATCCGGGTTACACGATCAGCCCCTACTATGACTCAATGGTTGCCAAACTGATTGTTCATGGAAAAACACGGCTCGAAGCTATCAAAACAATGCAAAGAGCATTACTTGAATTTCACGTTAGTCCTATAAAAACAACAATACCTCTTCATTATGATATTTTAGAACATCCGTCTTTTATCAATGGGGATGTGTCTACTCATTTTTTAGAGAAGTTCAATGAAAAATGATTCTTAGGAGGCGATAAAAATGAGCGAAGTTAATAAGGTCGATTTGGGTTCTATAAAAATCCATAAAAAAGTGTTAGCAGAAATTGCCTATTCCGCTGTGAGTGATGTTAAAAATGTTTCTTTAATGACTAAAGATTTCATGGCGGGCATCGGGGAATTTTTGGGAGCAAAAGCTTATCCGGGCATAAACGTTTTTTTGGATAAAAATAATCAGGTTTCCATCGAAGTAAAGATTAAAGTGAAATATGGTGTTAATATTCCGGATATTGCACGGCAGGTGCAGGATGCCGTGCGAGACGCTGTAGAAAAAACAATTGATATTGATTTAAAAGACGTACATGTCAACATTCAGGGCATTGAGAGGAGGAACAAATGAAAATAATGATTAGATTGGGAATGTTGTTTTATTCGGCAGTTACTCTGTTTGTTATATTTACACTATTTATTTTTGTATTTAATCTTCTTCCTTACGATTACCTTATGGATTTATTGTCTTTTATGTATTTTGATACGATCGCACGTATCTTTTTCGCTTTTGTCGCCTTGGTTTTTTTGTTAACCAATCATATCTTTTGGGGGGCGATTTCAGGAATTCAGCAAAAAGGCAAGACAATTGCATTCGACAATCCTTCAGGAAGAGTCACCGTATCCCTAACAGCCATGGAAGATTTGATTAGGAGAGTCATCTCTCGTGTTCCGGAAGTGAAAGAGGTGCGATCTTCCATTACAGCTGGCAAGAAAGGACTTGAAATCATTGCGCGCCTTGTTTTGAATACGGATGTCAATATTCCCGAGATGACCTCAAATCTGCAGGAGTTGGTTAAAAGGAAAATTCAAGATACCATTGGCATCGAGGAAACCATTATCGTTAAAGTGGATGTTGTTAAAATTATCCCGAGTGCAAAATCTCGTCATCAAAAATCCCAAGAAGAACCAAAAGAGGAAATTGACTCGCATGTTCCCTTTCAGGGATATCGAGCTTGATCGGATTTAACGTTTATCATTTTTTAGGGAAAGCCTAAAAGAATTATCCAAGGATGGTAGGATATGAAAAAAATTGGGATACTAACAGGTGGGACCGACTGCCCTGGGTTGAATTCCGTTATTCGTGCTGTTGTGCGCAAAGGGATGCAGGAAGGCTATGTGGTTACCGGCATCAAGAATGGATGGAGTGGCCTGATTGAAAACGATATGCGCATCCTTGATCTCCGGATGACTTCAGGGATTTTGGATAGAGGAGGAACGATTTTAGGAACAAGTCGTATTAATCCGTTTGATGAATCCGGTTGGGTCAAGGCCATAAAAGAAAACTATAAAAGAAGCGGGATCGATGCCTTGATTGCCGTTGGTGGGGAGAGGACACTTAAAATTGCTTTAGATTTGTATAAAAAGGGATGTATCAAAGTGATCGGAGTTCCTAAATCCATTGACAATGCTCTTTGTGGGACGGATTATGCCTTTGGGTTTGACACAGCGGTCAATGTCGCCACCGAATGTATTGATCGACTTCACACAACGGCAGAAAGTCATCATCGGATTATTGTTATTGAAGTTATGGGGCGTTATACAGGATGGATCGCCTTGGAGTCAGGGATTGCAGGAGGAGCAGATATTATCATTGTTCCTGAGATTCCCGTTGATATGGAAAAAATTTGTGGTGAATTAAAGGCTCGCCATAAAAGAGGCAAAACATTTAGTATCATCGTTGTCTCTGAAGGGGCGACAGTGGATGGATTTTGTGCGGCGAACGAAGAAAAAAAGAAAAGCAAGACGCGAAGGGTTGGCAGTATCGGTGAATTGGTTGCCAAGACCATTGAAGAGAAAACGGGATATGAAACACGCGTAAGCGTGTTAGGACATATTCAAAGAGGGGGCACTCCGACGGCTTACGACCGGTTGATAGGAACTCAATTTGGAATCAAGGCGGTGGAACTTGTCAAAGAGAATAAATTCGGTCAAATGGCAAGCCTGAAGGGACAAAAGTTGCAATCGGTTTCTATTGAGCGGGCTGTTGAAAAACGAAAGACAATTGATATGGATCTCTATAAAACTGCGGAAGTCTTTTTCTGCAGTTGATTTTATTCTTTAAGAGTTAGTAAAAGGGGAAATAGGATGGAAGAGAGAATAACCTTGATATTAAAAGATTCGCTTGCTGTTCAAGAGGCAACCATTACAAAAAATTATGCGCAAGTGATACAGGCGATCAATGTAATTACAGAGGCTTTTAAAAAAGGACGCAAATTAATTCTTTTTGGCAATGGAGGATCGGCTGCCGATAGTCAACATATTGCCGCTGAATTTATAGGACGCTTTCAAAAAGAACGAAAGTCTCTGCCGGCCATTGCTCTTACGACAGATACTTCTATTCTTACATCCCTTGCCAATGATTATGGATTTGAAACGATTTTCAAAAGACAGATTGAAGGATTAGGTAAAGAAGGCGATGTCGCTATCGGGATTTCAACCAGCGGGAATTCTGTTAATGTGATTGAGGCTGTGAAAATAGCAAAAAAAAAGGGCTTAAAGACGATTTCTTTGACGGGAAATAAAGGGGGCAAGTTAGCCGATTTAACTGATATAAACATTGATGTCCCCTCAAGCGTGACGGCACGGGTTCAAGAAGCGCATATTTGCGTTTGCCATTGTATTTGTGAAATAGTTGAGGAAAATCTATCTTGAATACCAAAACAAAAATAGTTGGAGTCTCGACTTTAAAAAGAAAGCTTTCGTCCATTCGTCGTAAAAAGAAAATTGCTTTTACAAACGGATGTTTTGATATCCTCCATGGCGGGCATATCAGCTATCTTGAGAAAGCAAAAAAGACCGGGCGTATTCTGGTTGTCGGGTTAAACAGCGATTCTTCTGTCCGAAAGATTAAAGGGCCCTCAAGGCCGATCAATTCCCAGCTTCAGCGAGCACACGTATTGGCTGCTTTAGCTTGCATTGATTATGTGACGATTTTTGATGAAGAAACGCCTTATCAGCTGATCAAGGCGATCAAACCAGATGTGCTTATTAAGGGAGCAGACTGGAAAGACAAGAAAGTCGTTGGAGGGGATATCGTGAAATTTTACGGCGGCAAGATTGAGTTAATAAGATATATTCCCAAAATGTCTACAACCAGTATCATTAAGCGGGCTTCAAAAACGTGCAAAAGAAAATAGACAGGAAGTTTTATCGTATTATTGATGCGAATTTTAATCGGGCCAAAGAGGGGTTGAGGGTTTGTGAAGATATCAGCCGGTTCTTTTATAACAAGAAGAATGTCACTCGAAAATATAAAAATGCGCGGCATGAGTTGACGGAAGCCATTGCTTGCTTAGGCCTTGAAAAGATAATTCAGGCGCGTGATATTCAAGGTGATATCGGGAAGAAGTCCAGTCCTTCGGAATTTTACCGGGCAAAAACAAAAGATGTTTTTTATGCCAATGCACAACGGGTCAAAGAATCTTTGCGGGTGTTAGAAGAGGTCACAAAATTGATAGATATGAAGGTTGCCCAGGATGTGAAGGCATTGCGATACAAGGTATATGCCCTTGAAAAAAATGTAATAAGTATGACCAAAGACTTCACTTAATGATAAAAGTATGTATGCTGCGGATATGAAGAAAAAATTGAGAGAGGCAAAGTTATATCTTGTTTTAGATGCCCAGGTTTGTGATTATGAAAAACTTTTTGAAATCTTAAAATTGGCTGCAGAATCGGATGTGGATGTCATTCAATTGAGAGACAAAGAAGGCAAGCTAGAAGATGTATTGGATTTTTGCAAGCGTGCATTGAATTATTTGAAAGGGAAGATTCCTTTTATCATTAATGATCGCGTGGAGATTGCCTACACGATAGGTTGCGACGGTGTTCATTTAGGGCAAGAGGATCTCTCTCTTAAGTTTGCAAGAGAAATTTTGGGAGATAATGCGATCATAGGGGTTTCTTGTCAGACGCTAGAACATGCCATAAGAGCAGAGGAAGAGGGTGCGGATTATATTGGGTTTGGTTCTGTTTTTAAAACGCTGACAAAGCCGGACAGGAAAAAAATGGATTTGACATTGTTATCGGATGTTTTAAAAAAGGTCAGAATTCCGGTTTTTCCCATTGGAGGCATTACGCCTGAGAATGCAGGTAAGGTTGTTGATGCGGGAGCTGATCGTATCGCTGTGACACGTTCTCTCTGCCTTGCGGCTGATGTAAGGACGGCAACGAAACAGTTCCTTGAAATATTGGCTTAATGGAAGTTAAGAAAAAGTGAAAGAAAATGGAAATAATTGCGAGGGTAATTCAATGGTAGAATATCAGCTTCCCAAGCTGACTACGCGGGTTCGATTCCCGTCCCTCGCTCTGTTTTTTGTCACTTGCTTTTTGATTTCTCTATTTGGTTGTGCTTCGACAGGACGCGTTTCGGGCTCAAAACGAATTGAGGGAAAGCAGGGGATATATCATAAGGTTGAAAAAGGAGAAACTCTTTGGCGGATAGCCCAGGCATATCAAATTGGGATGGATGAATTGATAGGAAGTAATGAGATCAAGGATGCTGCACGGATTGAGAAGGATCAGCTTATTTTTATTCCTGGAGCAGTTGAAGTTAAGGAAATTGTCTTTCATCAAGACGATCCCGATGAAGAGGAGTTTGCCTGGCCGATTAAAGGAAAGGTTGTTGGGTATTATGGAAAACCTCAAGGCAAAATGATAACGAAAGGGATTCTGATAGAGCCTCGAGAAGAAATGTTGGTTGCCGCCTCCAGAAAGGGGAAAGTCGTCTTTGCCGATTATTTAGCGGGTTATCGATATACAGTTATTTTGGATCATCGAGATGGTTATTATACTGTCTACTCACAGAATGATAAAGTTTTGGTTGATCTTGATGATTTGGTTTTTAAAGGGGATCCGATTGCTGAGCTGGGAAGGGCAGGGGGAATCAACCGCCTCTATTTTGAAATTAGACGGAATGGATTAGCAGATAATCCACTTTATTATTTGCCGAAATTGTAAGGAATACTTCAGATGTCTTCACTGGAAATTAACAAGTTTTTTGGCCGCAAATCAACGCTTTCTTTGCTTAAGAAACGTGTTTTGGACCTCAAGGAAGGATATCGGCAAAATATCGCTTTCTTAGGAAAAAGGTATATTGGCAAAACGACGATTTTAAAGAAATTCTTTTCGGACCTGGATGACAAAGATATTATTGAAATTTTTTTGGATCTTGAACATAAGGATTTGGATTATTTTTACCATCGTTTTGTTACAAGTCTTCTTTATAATTTTTCTAAATCAAACAAATTGCCTCTTTATGAGGACATTTCTCTTCTTCTTGAAAACACACAGCCTCTGATTCCGCAAACCATAAAAGCCATTAAAAAAATACAAGCTTATCTTGCTCACAATAGGCGGATTGAGGCTTATCGAGAGATTCTTTCCTTGCCGCAGTTGTTTGCCAAGGAAGCTGACAAATATTGTGTGTTAATTTTAGATGAATTTCATGCTTTGGAGGACATTTGTGTTGAAGATGTGTTTTTAGAACTGGGTAAAAAAATTATGATTCAAAAAAGGTGTTTGTATGTTGTCACCAGTTCGCATCCGCAAATTGCTAAAAGAATTTTGTCTGAAAAACTTTCGCTGCTTTTTGGAGATTTTGAAAAAGTGTGGATAGGTCCCTTTGATTTTAAAACAAGCCAGGAGTTTGTTAGGCATCAGATGAAAGATGTCAAAATGGGACTGCAGTTAATGAATTTTGTTATCGATTTTACATGCGGGCGACCGTTGTATTTGCAATTGTTATGCCAAGAGTTGGTTTCTTTAAGTATCCAGCATAAGCAAAATGAAATTTTTACTCCTTTGCTTAATCGTGCTATTGAAAATATTTTATTTGATCGATGGGGCGTTTTAGGGAGACATTTTGAATTTTTGATCAATTCTGTCTGTTACGGCAAGGGCAATGCCCTTTATGCTCCTTTGTTGATAGCGTTGTCCGATGGCAAACAGAAAGCAAAAGAGGTGATTGCAAAAACACAGGTGAGACAAAGTGTTGTTATCTCGAAGTTGAATCGTTTGGCAGAAATGGAAATAATTACAAAAAATGGATATTTCTATTATATCGATGATAAGCTCTTTAAATATTGGATTACGTATGTTTATAAGCCAAGTTGGAAGCATGTTGATCTTGATTTCGAGAAACAGCGAAGACAGTTCAGCAAAGAATTATCACGAGCCATAGATCACTTTAACCTTAATTCAGGAAAAGATTTTCCCTCAAGGATTGCTGAGCTTCTTTGCTGCTTTGAAGATGAATCTTTCAGTCTCAATGGGCGTAAATATAAATTACCTCTCTTTGAGAAGGTTGTTCCGACAAGAGTTCGCAAAAGTTCTGGAGGGTATTTGGATGTCATTAAGGCAGCAACACAGGCGGGGGAATGGGTTGTCTTTTTGAAAATGGGTTCTATTGGCGAAAATGATATTAATTCTATTTTGGATGTTTCCAAGAATATTGTCAAGAATCCTAAAAAACGCGTCCTAGTCTCTCCTTCTCATTTGGACGAGAATGCTCGCATAAGAGCACTTCAAGAAAGAATGTGGATATGGAATGAAGGTGAGCTCAAGTCACTGCTTAATTTTTATGAAAAACCTTATATTGTTTAAATTAAAGTAATGAGAATAGGGGTCGTTTCAGATACACATAGCAAAAGACTTCCAGAGAAAATGCTCAATGATTTTAAGGCGGTTGATCTTATTCTTCACTTGGGCGACCTTTCGGACCTTTCTGTTTACAAAAAATTTTCTGAGATGAAGCCAACAAAATCTGTTTGTGGCAATATGGAAGATGAGGAGCTTTGTAGCCGATTTCCACGAAAAGAGATTTTAGAAATTGAAAATTGTCGTATTGGGATGTTCCATGGGGAGGGGCCGCCCAAAAAGGTTTTGGAGAGCGTGAAACGCGTTTTTAAAGATGATAAGGTCGATGTTGCCCTTTTTGGGCATTCTCACCAGCCTTTCAATGAGACAATGGAGGGTGTTCTTTATTTTAATCCCGGAAGCCCTACAGATACAGTGTTTGCTCCGTATTTGTCTTATGGGATTTTAGAAATCAAAGATGGGAAGGTCATGGACGCACGTATCATAAAAGTGGGGAGTTAATATGAAAAGAATTTGGGCCCCTTGGCGCGATAAATATGTTGTGGCGGCATGCAAGAAAACAAAGGGATGTATTTTTTGCAAAATCTCAAAAGAGAAGAAAGACAAGAAAAATTATATCTTTGCACGTACGCAACATAGTTTTGCCGTTCTCAATATTTATCCTTACAACAATGGTCATGCACTTATTTTACCTTATAGGCATGCGGGGGATCTGAGTAAATTGAAAAAAGTGGAAAGGGAAGATCTGGTCGCATTATTAAACTATACGAAGAGGCTTTTGGATGATGTCCTTAAGCCTCATGGATATAATATTGGAATGAATATCGGTAAAGTAGCTGGGGCTGGAGTGCCGGGCCACGTTCATTTTCATATTGTCCCTCGTTGGAACGGGGATGTCAATTTTATGCCGGTTTTGGAGGACACAAAAGTCATTTCTCAATCTTTAAGATCATTACATGAAAAATTAAGTGTTGCTTATAAAAAGAGAAAGTTAAAAGTAAAATAACAATGCGAACGCGAATAGACATTGAAAAATTCGAAGAGGAGACTCTGGCGCCTTATGCGATGAAAAGCAAAGATTCAGCCGGAAGGGAATACAAAGAAAAAGATCATGAAATGCGTACCTGTTACCAAAGGGATCGCGATCGTATTGTTCACAGCGAGGCCTTTCGCAAACTTGAATATAAGACGCAGGTTTTTACGATTTTTGAAGGGGACTATTATCGAACACGATTAACCCATACGATTGAAGTGGCTCAAATCGGAAGGACGATTGGCCGAAACTTGCGTCTCAATGAAGATTTGATTGAAGCCATTGCTCTGGCCCATGATCTTGGACATCCGCCTTTTGGCCATGCTGGAGAAGGACATCTTCGGGATAAAATGAAAGAAATCGGAGGATTCGATCATAATAAACGAAGCTTTGAAATCGTAACGAAATTTGAGAAACGATATCCTCATTTCGATGGTCTGAATTTAACTCGTGAAGTTTTGGTTGGCATTCTCAAGCACGAAACACAATATGATAAAGGGGCCTATTCGGCAAAGTACAAAAAGGGCCCGACGCTGGAGGCAAAAATTGTTGATTTTGCCGATTCTCTTGCTTATTTAAATCATGATATTGATGATGGATTGACTTCCGGATATATTACAGAGAAAGATTTGATGGAAAGCTCGCTCTGGCGGCGTGTGTACAAAAAAGCCGAGGAATCGATCAGAAACAATGATTTTGAAATGAAAAAATATCAAGTCGTTAAACAGCTGATTGATATGCAGGTCAGGGATTTTTTGACGGAGACGGACAAACGTCTTAAGAAATTGAAATTTAAAAATGCGCTTGAGGCTAGAACGTACCAAGGGATCGTTGCGGGTTTTAGCCCAAGGATGAAAGAGCAGAGAGACGCCCTTCAAAAATTATTACATAAAAAATTGTATCAACATTATCATGTTGTTAGAATGAATGAAAAGGCCAGAAGGATTATCTTTGATCTTTTTGATGTGTATTTACAACAACCGAACCAATTGCCTTATTCCGTTTATTCAAGAGAGAAGAAATACACAAAAAAGCAGAAATATGAGATCATTTGCAATTATATTGCTTCGATGACTGACCGCTTTGCCTTGGAAGAGCATAAAAAGCTTTTCAATCCATATACAAAAGTATAGAGCCTGATGAGGAAGAAGAATAATCCCCCTATATCCGAGCGTTATCGGCTGATTCTATCAGCCGTTCATATGGTTTATCGCCTGGTCAATTCTACCTACAATGTCAGAGAACTTTCTTTGCGATTGACGCGTCTTTTGTGTCAGTTCGTCAAAGCGAGTTCGGCAAGCATTTTCATCTTGGATCCCAACAAGAAAAAGTTGTCTTTAATTGCAATATTCAATAACAAGATCAACATTCTCCTCGACAAAAGGAAGGATTTCGCTTCTGTTAGCAAGAGAGAAAAAAGAGTAACGCAAGGTTATGCTATTTTTGAAAAGAGATTGATAGGCCTTCCTCTTGTTGCGGATGACAACGTGGGAGCCATTTTTATCCGGCGCAAAAGAAACGAAAATCCATTTACGAATTTTGATAGAGAAATGCTGTCTGTTGTGGTTGAGCAAGCGGTGACGGCTATTAAAAATTTGCAACTCTACGAGCAGCAGCAAAGAACAATTCTTGGCAGCATCAAGTTTATTGACAAATTGTTGAAAAAACATATCCATGATGTTTCCCAACATGCTCCTGTTTATTTTAATTTGATAAAAAGTCTGGCAGAAAATTTAGGAGTCAGCCAGGCAGGCATTCGTTGCCTTTATTATGCAAGTGTTTTGCATGATGCAGGAGCAGTCGATGTTCCTTATGAAATTTTGGCAAAATCCTCCCGTTTGACTCCTGAGGAATTTAAGATCATTCGGGATCTTCCTGCCAAAAGCGTTGAATTGATCGGGCCGGTTGAATTTTTAAAACCGGTTTTGCCCATCATTTTATATCGTCGAGAAAAGTATGATGGGACCGGTTATCCTTCCGGCTTGAAGAAAGAGCAGATCCCTTTAGGGGCAAGGATTATGGCTGTGGTCGACGCTGTTGAGGCCATGATCAAAGGTCGTCCGTACAAGAAGAAACAAAGTATTGCAGAGACGATTCTGGAGCTTAAAAAAAATAGTGGAACGCAGTTTGACCCTAAAGTGGTGAAAGTTTTTCTTGAGCTTGCCAAGCAAAGCAGATTCAGAAATTATCTTAAAAAAATTAGTTAATATTGTTATTTAATATATCTATATAATCTATTAAAATATAGATATGCACCATAATAAGCAATCTCAGTTTGAATTATTCCCGCGCGATTCAGAACATTCTTCTTTAAAGAAAACAGGTCATCGATTTTTTCTAACGAGTTTGACGCTTTCTTTGGAAAATTTGGTGGTTTGCGGTGTCATCCTCATCATGTTCATGGTCATTTCGTTCTCTTTGGGGGTTGAAAGAGGAGCTAAGATTGCCAGCAGAAAAATGGGGTCTCCAAAGAAAAAAACCGCTGTTGTTAAAGAAAGAACAGATGAGAAATATGGGATCGAAAATACACACTTGACAAAAGCGAGCATTCTTGGTAAGGTCTCTCTTCAGGCTTCGCAGGAAGATACTGCTGTGGAGGACCAGTTTGAATTCTCAAAAGTTAAAAGGGAAAAAGGGATCCAAGAACAGCTCTATACGGTTCAGGTAGCATCCTTCAAAAAGGAAGAATACGCTCAAAAGGAGGCGATGGGTTTAAAAGAGAAGGGGTATGAAATTTTTGTTATTCCCAAAGGGGAATATTCCATTGTATGTGTTGGTAAATTTTCCGAAAAAAATCAGGCAAGACAATTTTCAGCCGAGTTGCGAAGTCAATATAGAGATTGTTACATAAGGAGTTTATAAAATGTCGTTACATCCATCATTAAAAATAGATACGGCTGGCGCTCAGCAGAGGACAGTTTTGACTCGAATAGAGAGAATCAAGCAATTGATGAAAAAGGACCTCTGGAAAGAAAGCCAAAAGGTCACCTCTCTTCCCAAGACGAAAATTGTCAGGGTCAAAGCTCGAAAGAAAGCCAAGAAAGAAGAAGAAACGGCTGCCGAAGGCGCTGCCGCTGAAGGTGCAGCTACCGATCCATCCGCGGCACCAGCTGCTGAAAAAAAATAAATCCATTCTTATTTTTCAAAAAATGGTTTTTCTTTGCAAAAAAGATCAAATGCGTCTTTTGTTTATGAAAAACAAGCTTGATTTTTCCCTTTCTGTCATTTTTTTGATAGGTTTTTTGTTTATCCTTTGTTCGCCGATTATTGCTGAACAAAAATTTCCGTTTGTGGCCAAAGTCACAGCCAAGGGTGTTAATGTACGTGCCGGCCAGAGCAAAAATTTTGAAAAATTGGCTGAATTAAAGCAGGGGGAAGAAGTCGTTGTTGTTGAAAAAAGCTATAGTTGGTATAAAATCAAGCTTCCTGTTTTTGCCAAAAGCTATATCAGCAAAGACTATGTAAAAGTGTTAGGAGGCGGGATTGGAAGAATAATGGGCAATCGTGTGAATATTCGCGGGGGAGCCGATGTCAGGTATTCTGTGATCGGTCAAGTCAAAAAGGATGAATGGGTGAAAGTTTTAGGGACAAAAGGGGATTGGTTTCAGATAGAACCTTTAGATGATAGTTATGGTTATGTTGCAGATGGCTTCTTGAAATTCTCATCATGGAATATTCCTCCCGCGAGAGTCGTTCCTCCTCCTACAAAAAATATTTATGAACTCAAGCGTCGCCAGGAGGCAGAGGAATTAAGAAAGGAAGCTCTGGCTGAAAGAGAAAAAGCCCAAGACGAGCCCTCCAAGCCCGTTAAAAAACCGATCGTTCGTTATAAAATGGTTGGGGTTGTCGAGGCATTGGGGCAAGAGGCTTTATCGAACGATATTCGCCATAGGTTGGTTGTCGGCGGTCAAACAAAATGTTTTTTGAAAGGATACAGGAGCATTCTTGATAGTTTTTTGAATCAAAGGGTGATGATTGAGGGAGAGTTTCAAAAAGAGGTTGAAGCGCCCCTTCCTGTTATGCTTGTTACAAAGATTAATCTGATTCTTTAATCTTTTCCTGCGGTTGCTTAATCTTTCCAAATGTTTTTTAGCCTTCACCTATTTTCTGATATAATAACACATTATTTGATCAAAGGGATGAGGTTCATTAGGGAGACATATGATATTAGAATATATAATTGTTATAATGATTGTATTATTTTCGGTTATCTGCCATGAGATTTCTCATGGTTGGGTCGCTTATCGGCTGGGAGATCCAACGGCAAAGTCAAAAGGCAGGCTGACGCTCAATCCTCTTAAGCACATTGATCCCATCGGAACCGTACTTGTTCCTTTGATACTCAAATTGCTTCCGGGAAATATAATTTTTGGCTGGGCCAAACCAGTCCCGGTCAATTTTGCAAGACTGCGCAATCCCAAGCGGGACATTATTTTTGTCGCTTTTGCAGGACCTGCGGCCAACCTTCTGTGTGCATTTTTGGCAAGCAGGATTCTATTTTTGAATATTCCGCCTTTTGTTCGGGAATTAGTCTCGATTGCTGTTTTGATCAATCTTGTTTTGGCACTGTTCAATTTGATTCCTATTCCACCTTTGGATGGATCAAGGATCGTCCTTGGGCTGTTACCCAAAAGAATAGGATATTTTTATAGCCAACTGGAGCCGTTTGGGTTTATAATTCTAATAATTGTAATCTTCCAATTTCGGTTGATACGCTATGTATGGCCCATTGTTGAATTTTTAGCAGCACAATTAGCACCGCCACATTTATTTTTGATTCATTAAAGAAGGAAATTTTTCGATTATGTTTACGGTCAAAGTCAATTTGAATGAAAATAGTTATGACATTGTTGTCGGTAGTGATATTCTGGGTGATCTTGGGAAGACCATCAAGGCCTCCCAGATCGGCAGAGATGCAGTTGTTATAACCAATCCAGTCATCAAGAGGCTGCATGGTAAGAAACTTAACGCAAGCTTGAAAAAAGCGGGCTTAAGCGTTAAATTTTTGGTCGTTCCCGATGGAGAGAAAAGTAAGTCTGTCAGTATGGCTTTTCGCCTGATTGACGAAATCGCGTCCTACAGCATCAATAAGGAGGTTTTCATCATCGCTTTTGGCGGTGGGGTCATCGGGGATCTGGCAGGTTTTGTGGCGGCCATTTACAAAAGAGGGATTCCGTTTATTCAAGTTCCGACGACATTTTTGGCACAAATTGATTCTTCCATAGGAGGGAAGGTGGCCGTCGATCTTCCTGCCGGAAAAAATCTGATAGGTGCTTTTTATCAACCCAAATTGGTTTGGAGTGACGTGGATCTTCTGTCCACTTTAACAAAACGTCAGGTCAGAAACGGTTTGGCCGAAGCAGTCAAATATGGAATCATTTGCGAAAAATTCCTGTTTGATTATATCGAGCAAAATGTGCAAAAAGTATTTTCTTTTAATCCGCGCGTGCTCTCCGAGATCGTTTACAACTGCAGCGGCATCAAGGCAAGAGTGGTTATGAACGATGAGAAAGAGACCAAAGGAGTACGGACTATTCTCAATTTTGGTCATACCGCCGGGCATGCCATTGAAGCGGCAAGCAAATTCAGATACCATCACGGGGAAGCTGTTGCTTTGGGGATGTGCATTGCGGCTGATATTTCAAAGCGCTTGGGCTTGATAGGAAAAAAAGAAGTCATGCATATTACAAAAGTCCTTGAGGACATCGAGCTGCCGACACAGATTAAGAAAATTTCATTTCTTCAGATCATGAAGCACATGCAATACGACAAGAAATTCAGGGCAGGAAAAAATCGGTTTGTTCTTATGACCAGTATTGGAAGCGTGAAAGTCATTGAAGGCATTGATGAGCGCATCATTACCTCTGCCATCAAAGCCTTTATGGGCTAATTCCTTCTGGATCCTTATTTGTTGACTTCGAGTGTTCGGATTTGTTTCCCGATAAGAAATTTGACGTGATCAAGCGCAATGTCCATTATTTTCATCCCGTCGATTTTATCTCCCACTTCATAAATTTCATTGTTGATAAGAGCAACATATTTATCATCCATGGTCATGATGCCGTAAACGGTAATCCCTTCCAGAGGATCTTTCTCAATCACCAGAGCTGGTGCGGGGGGCTGTTCTCGCTGTTTTTGGGGCATAATTTTTTGCTGTTTTAAGGCAGCAGGTTTTTCGCTTACAACCTCCGGAACGACACTTGTTGCTTTGGGCTTGGTGACTTGTTTTAGCAAAAAGGCGGCCAAAGCAAAAAACAGACAACTCATCGCTAAACAAAAAAGAACCAGTAAGATATTTTGAATATAGTCTTTCTTAAGCAGGGAATCTTTTAAGAGGAAAGGAGGCGGTGGCAAAGAGGGTTGCGGGGAAGATTCTTTGCGTATTTGAGGTTGAACAGAAGAAGTAGCCTCGGAAGCGGGAGTATTGGGGATGGGCTGTTTCTCTTGAACAGGGGGTTCCTTTTTTTTAAGGCTGATTTGAACTTTCTTTAAAGCATCATTGATGATACTCATGATGAGGAGACCTCCTTGGCACATTTATGGATGATTTGATCATCTATTGTTTTGGTTTCTGTAACAAATCCGGATAACAGGGCCCGGTCGCAGAGGATATTGATCAGGCGGGGTGTTCCGCCCGAGTGGGCATAGATGGCATCAATAGCACTATTTGTAAATTCAGCAGAGACCTTACCGTTTTCTGAATGGCTGGCCACTTTCAGCCGATGATAAATATAATCCCGCACCTCATTTTTTTCTAAAGGAAGAATATGATATCGAACAGAAACCCTTTGGTTTAGTTGTCTTAACGAGGGTAATTTGAGTCTGTCCAATAATTCCGGCTGGCCCACCAGGATGATTTGAAGCAATTTATCTTTTTCTGTCTCAAGATTAGACAGGAGGCGAATTTGCTCCAGCTGGCGCGGTTTTAAATTTTGGGCTTCATCGATAATAAGGACGACATTATTCCCTTGGGCGGATTGTTCAAGCAGGAATGCGTTTAAGGCATCAATCAGAGCAAGTTTATTTTTATAATTTCCTTCAATGCCGAAATCCTTTAAAATGAGCTGTAAAAGCTGTTTTTCGCTAAAATAAGGATTGAGAATAAAGGCAGTTTTGACATCTGTGTCAACTTGGCTTAAGAAGGTACGGCAGAGAGTGGTCTTTCCTGTGCCGATTTCGCCGGTGACAACCAGAATTCCCTTTCTTTGCTGGATTCCGTAAACGAGATGAGAAAACGCCTCCGCATGACGGGAACTTGAAAAAAAGAACTCGGGATCGGAGGTAACATTAAAAGGATCCTCTTTCAGGTTGAAAAATTCGGCGTACATGGGCTCAATTATAGCATGATGTATAATAATCGGTAAATGTGTTTTTCAAGTTTACGTTTGGCCTACAAAAAAACATTGTCATGGGTTAATATTATGTTATAATTCACAGGAAGCTAAAGTTGGCGTACGCAAGAACAGGAGAAAGGTATGTCTGAGCATAGAAAATTTGTCCGTATTCCCTTTCGAAGGCCCGTTTCCTATGATTCTATCAGGGAAGTTCCCGTAGAAGGGGGATCGCAAATGGTGAAAGGGGGCTGTCTGGGTTGCGATGTCAGTAAAGGAGGCCTGCGTTCGACCATTAATCGATTTGTACCCCTTAATACATCTCTTCTGCTTAATTTTTCAATTGATCCTCAGCATTCTATTGAACTGGAAGGAAAAGTGGTTTGGGTCCAGAAGGTCCCTAATGGGGAAAATTATCAAATAGGGATGCAATTTGTGGATTCGGATATCAACTTTGAGGCCCAAACAGCCTTGGATAAATTTTTAAAGAAGGAATAAAAAGTTTTACTTTTAGAGAAGACAGAAACGGAAAGGAGCAGTCATTTATTATGGCAGAAGCAACAACCGAAGAATTGAAGAAATGCGCAGGATGCAAGAAAACAGTCAACAAAGCAAAAAAGTATTATCGTAATGGAAAATATTATTGCAGTCCAAACTGTTGGCGTAAGGCAAAACAAAAGATGGCAGCTGAAGCAAAAGAGGCGGCTCAAGGGGCGCAAAGCTAATGGCCCTTAAAGATAGATAGGGAAAGCTGAAATTTTAAAAACAGGAGGTCATGTGAGTCAAGATAAACCTATTCAAGAACGAAGGAATAGTCCACGTTTTGAAGGGAATATCCCTGTTAAAATCTCAAGCAGTGAGTTTGATGTTGTCACCGAAACAAAAAATCTAAGCCGCACAGGTGCTTATTGCCGGGTTAATAAATATATTGAACCCATGACAAAACTAAGGCTGCATCTTTTAATTCCATTTAAACGAAGCAATAAAATCGTTACAAAAAAGGTTTCTTGCGGAGGAGTCATCGTCAGGACCGAATCAATTCCAGGTAACAGCTATTATAATATCGCTATTTATTTTAATGATATTCAAAATAAAGATGGCGATTATATTTCCGAGTATGTAAGCTGCATGTTGGGAACTTGATGCTTCTGGGGGATTTTTAGTGGAAAATATTCTCAATTTAACGCCGTTTCAATCTTTGATTATATTGGCATTGAATGTTTGGATATTCATAGTTTTTCCTGCGATTGTGATCAAAAAGCTGAATCACATGACGGATTTGTTGGAGGCGCAGTATTTGGACGAAGACAAGGAAAACGATCAGCAAGTTGTCTAATATTTTTTAAGGTGTCAAACCTGATTTCCAGATCTTGCCGTTAAACACTTCATAGTAAGCTTTCCGTGTTATGCAAAAAAAAATTGAAGTCTTATTTGAGGATGATTTCTTTATCGCTTTCTATAAGCCTGCCGGATTATTGGTTATTCCTACCCCTCAAAAAGAAAAGCGCACTTTAACAAGCATTGTGAAAAAGCAAGTGGGGGCATCGCTTTATCCCTGCCATCGGCTTGATCGGGAGACTTCGGGGGTCATTCTTTTTGCTAAGGATAAAAAGAGCCAACAACGATTAACAGAGGAGTTTAAAAAACGGAAAGTCAGGAAGATCTATATTGCTTTTGTCCGAGGAAAGTTGAAAAAAAAAGGCGGTCGGATTAATATCCCCATCTTAGATTATCATCAAAGAAAACATCAAAAGCATTGTCGGCCCAAACCCGCTCTGACCCATTATAAGGTACTTGCCAATAAGAGGAAATTCTCTATTGTTGAAGTTTCTCCACAAACGGGAAGGACCAATCAAATCCGCATCCATTTTAGCAAGCTCGGCCATCCTTTGTTGGGGGAAAGGGTGTATGCCTATCGTAAAGATTTTGATATCCATTTTCGTCGAGTGGCTTTGCATGCCCAACTGATTGAATTCCACCATCCGTTTCTCAAGAGAAAAATACGGATTCAAGCGAACCTCGCCTTAGATATGGAAAAATTACTGGAAAGATATAAATAAATTAAAATTTCTGGCTAATCGTGGTAAAATTGTTAAGAAAATTATTAATGGATAAAAGGGAGCTCTTATCATGAAAAAATTTGCAATTATTTTGCTTCTTATTTTTTGCGTAGGATGTGCCAGTGCTCAAATCCCCACTTATTTACAGGATAAAAATGCTTATGTCAAAAGATTCTATGCTGATTATCAGGAGGCATTATCGGCTATCACCCAAACGTTAAAAGACCTGGGCTGGGAAATTGACGGAAAAGTACACCCTTCGGTTTACGAACTCAAAGAGACGAGTGCCTATGACGGCGAACAATTGTTGATCATGACCAAAATCAGACAAACACCTATGTTTTTTGGAACGCGGTATGCCCGCATGAACATATTTTTAAGGGCCAACAACGATGTGGCTGAAATCGAAATTCGCTATCTTACGGTCAATGATCTGCCTTTTAAAGATATTACGGCTTATAGAAATGACAGCGCTGTTGAGAGAATTTTTCGCCATATTGCGGAATTGTTAAATGGCAAAGTTGTTGAATGATATGGACAAGTTTGTCCTTGAAAGTAAATTTCACCCTGTTGCAGAACAAAATGATGCTATCGATAAAATTGTCGCCAATATCAAAAAGGATGTAAAGGAACAGATCCTTCTTGGTGTTACAGGGAGCGGAAAAACCTTCACGCTTGCCAATGTCATTGAAAAAATAAACCGCCCGACTTTAGTCATCTCCCACAATAAGACGCTTGCCGCCCAGCTCTACAGTGAATTCAAGGAATTTTTCCCCGCCAATGCAGTTGAATATTTCGTAAGTTACTATGATTATTATCAGCCCGAAGCCTACATTCCCCAGACAGATGTTTATATAGAAAAAGATGCTTCCATCAATGACCGGTTGGACCGCTTGCGTTTGTCTTCGACCACATCTTTGATGTCTAGACGGGATGTTTTGATCGTGGCCAGTGTTTCCTGTATTTACAACTTGGGTTCTCCTGAAGATTATAAAGAGTTTTTGCTCTATCTGCATCAAGGGCAACAGATTGATCGTGATGAAGTGTTGAGGCAGCTTGTGGGGATTCAATATGAACGAAGCGATTATGAATTTTCCCGCGGCAAAATTCGCGTGCGCGGGGATGTTTTGGAAGTTTTTCCTTCGTATCGTCAG
>Ga0272441_10002494_pt1 | contig 36988 bp, 33 predicted proteins | sample SSMProp6N_FD_193582 | JGI IMG/M metagenome (GOLD analysis project Ga0272441, IMG submission 193582) | Marine sediment archaeal communities from Little Sippewissett salt marsh, Falmouth, MA, United States - SSM-Prop-6N | ecosystem: Environmental > Aquatic > Marine > Wetlands > Sediment ...
AGCCAATGGAGATTGTAGCCGGTGAGAATGCCTGTTACATGCTCCTGGCTTTTATCAGCATTAAAATGGAAGTCCATTGGCAGTCAAACCCCATAGGAAAAGTGCGTAACAACCTGCCATTTCTAAAGAAGATGGCAGAAATAAATTTTACACAATAAAATTGACACGGCGATGGACCCCAAAGACTGGGCAGCCTGATTGAATAGATAAGCTCTAAGACGTTCAGATAAAAAAGGCATCAGGCTGCCTCTTTGAGTGGGTGAGGAAGACCAAAGTAAACCTCATCCGGGGACAAATTGTCAAGAGATTGATGAAATCGCTCTTTGTTGTAAAAATTAAACCAGGATCCGAGTCTTTTGCGAAGCTCGGAGCCTGTATCAAAAGAGTGAAGATAAATATAGTGGTGCTTGAGAGTCCACCACAGCCGTTCTATGAAAATGTTATCCTGACACAGGGGGGTTCGCATTCGACATGCTGGCGTCTGGATCCCGATTTTGCTTGCTTCGGTTCATTTACTCCTGCTTTTCCGCTTCCGACTTTCACAGAGTTGATTAGTGCGAGAGAGAGTGATTTTTTACGCGTTAACTGGAGAAATGGCAGGTCAAGTAATGTGTGCTGTTTGGGACGTCCGATGCAGGAAGGCTGCTTTCTTGCAGTAAAACGTACGGCTGTTCAATTGCCAGATGGGAAAAAACTGGCCTGGATTCTTCGTGTGAATGGGGAAATAGTCACTATGGTCGACTCGCAAAACAACAAACTGGTATAACTGGTATAACTGGTATAAGAGGTATCGTCTATGATGGAAACCATGCAGACCCCGACGACGCGTGCTGAGTTTGAGCGTCGCTTTCATCTTCTTCGGGAGCAGATTCGTAAAGGGAAGTTCTACGTCGCTCGAGGTTTGCCAGTGGGAATCGACAAAGTCCGATATTTGCCAAACGGCCGGATTGATTTTCTCAGTGTAAACGAATCGGCGCGACTACAAGCAAATATGATGACCCAATTTCAAAATGAAGCGTTCAAGGCAAGGGTCGACAATCGAGGAAGCCAAGACGCACCAGAGGGTAGTGCGCCAGAGTCCACGGGAGAGGAGCCACCAACTGGGGCTTTAAAAAAATAGGACGGATACGACTGGTGCCCCCGAAGTGGAGGCAGTGCATGCCGAACTGGATGAATTTTCTCATCCGTATCGATGGATATTTCCGGCACATCTTTTCGGATCGCCCAGCGATTATTTTTCAGTGGCCCGAATTTCCCAAATGGAACAAGAAAAAAAATCACCCGGACCGGAAATGGACCGGAAACAAAAAAAGGTCTGCAGCAAAAAATGCTGTAGACCCTTGATTTTCATGGTACGCCCGGCAGGATTCGAACCTGCGGCCTACGGATTCGAAGTCCGGCGCTCTATCCAGCTGAGCTACGGGCGCAAGAAGGTGGGGTGAGTGAAGGGACTTGAACCCTCGACAACCGGGGCCACAACCCGGTGCTCTACCAACTGAGCTACACCCACCACAAACAAAAAAATTTATTTACCAAATTGTCGCGTTATTATCAAGAACTTTATCATATTCTTTCAAAAATTAAAAGAATCTGCTATACATTTTATTTGGGTTAAACTTGTTATTGACCCTGTCGGGTATCTGCTATATGACTTAAATTAATCCGTTATTGTTCATATCATCATAAAGTTGGGCCGTCAGGTAGACATCCGGAACCGGTTTTCATATGTGGATTCCGGACTCAAGAAAACACTGTCATCCATCGGATATTATTATGAACAAGCTTTATAAGTTTATCATCAGGGCGGTGCTTTCCGCCGCATTTGCCGTTCTTTTAACACGGTTTTTTTATCCTCGGGCGGACATTCGTTACGTGATCGGCCTGGGCATTTTTCTGCTGGGAATGGCGTATGTGATGGATTATTTCCGTATCAGGAAAAACCGTCCGTAAAGGAGATCTGAACGTTTGAAAGAAATTATTCTCGGAACTGCAGGGCATATCGACCACGGAAAAACCAGCCTGATCAAGGCCTGTACCGGCGTTGACACGGACCGGCTGAAAGAGGAAAAACTTCGCGGCATCACCATCGAGCTGGGGTTTGCCTCCATCAACCTGTCCAACGGGCAGCACCTTGGCATCGTCGATGTACCGGGCCATGAGAAATTTGTAAAGAACATGGTCGCCGGGGCGACCGGTATCGATATTGTGGCGATGGTCATCGCGGCCGATGAAGGCGTCATGCCGCAAACCCGCGAGCACCTTGAAATCTGCAGTCTGCTCGGAATTCAGACCGGCCTTGTCGTACTGACCAAAATCGATATGGTCGACGAAGAATGGCTGGAGCTGGTGACCGAAGACGTCCGGGAATTCATGCAGGGGTCGTTCCTGGAGAATGCGCCCGTTATTCCGGTCTCCTCGGCAACGGGTCAGGGCATACCGGAATTTTTGAAGACACTGGAAGTTTTAAGCAACCAGGTCCCCGAACGCATGTCCAGCGGGATTTTCCGGCTTCCGGTGGACCGGGTCTTTTCCATGAAAGGTTTCGGGACGGTCATTACCGGCACCCTGATATCCGGAAAAATCAGCGTCGGCGACACGGTCATGATTTACCCTTCCCGGGTGACCTCCAAGGTGCGGGGCATTCAGGTTCATAACCAGTCCGTAAACGAGGCAATTACCGGGATGCGCACCGCCATCAATTTCCAGGGGCTTGAAAAAGCCTCCATCAACCGGGGAGACATTGTTTCCACCCCGGATGTGCTGGTTCCCGGCTATATGCTGGACGTGTCCCTGAATTATCTGGACAGCAATGCCAAAGCCCTGAAAAACAGGACCCGCGTCCGCTTTCATTCGGGCACCAGTGAAATCATGGGCATTATCGCGCTCCTGGACCGCGAAGAACTCGCTCCCGGAGAGTCGGCAGTGATCCAGATCCGACTCGACACGCCCGTAACGTGCATCAAGGATGACCGGTTTGTCGTGAGAAGCTATTCACCGGTCCGCACCATCGGCGGCGGTAAAATTCTCAACCCGATTCCCCCGAAGCACAAACGGTTCCGGGCCGATATCATCAGCGGTATTGAAACGCTTTCCGAAGCACTCCCGACGGACATCATCTCCCACCATGGACAGGAGGCAGGCTTTGCGGGAATTTCATTCAGAGAACTCCGGCTGATGACCAATCTGCCCGAAAAAAAACTCGATTCCGAAATTCAATCCCTGCTGTCCAGAAAAGAACTGATCCAGACCGACAAGGAAAATCGGACATATATCCACCGCGAGGGCGTTGACGCGCTCACGCGACTTATCATCGGCCATCTGGAAACGTACCATAAAGCCAATCCCCTGAAAGCCGGGATGCCAAAAGAAGAACTCAAATCCAAATTTCCGTCGCTTCTGAACGTCAAAACGTTTAACCTGGTTCTCCAGAGACTGATCAAGGAGAATCGCATCGTTCAGGAAACCGACACGATTCACCTGGCGGACCACAAAGTATCCCTGGGTACGGACCAGGCCGATATCCGAAAAAAAATTCTGGATACTTATACCCAAAACGGGTTGACTCCCCCGTATTTCAAGGACCTGGTCCAGCAGTTGGATGTGGATGACCGCCGGGCGCGGGACGTTCTCATGCTGCTGGTCAGCGAGGGCGATATTGTCAAAATCAAGGAAGATCTGTTCTTTCATTCCCCGGCCGTGGAGGAGCTTAAAAACAAGATGGTGGATTTTCTGCGGACCCGGGCTGAAATGACAACCCCCCAATTCAAGGAAATCGCCGGGGTTTCACGAAAATATCTGATACCGCTGATCGAGTACTTTGATTCACAGAACGTGACGATTCGCGTGGGGGACGTGAGAAAACTCAGAAGTCGGTAACGATCGCCCGGCGCCGTTTCATAAGCGGACGGGCGGATGTGATTTTTATAAAATGGATTGAACGTCATCCGTAAACTGTATATTTGCCTTTTAAGGAGCAATTATGGGAAGCTACAGAAGCTATGCAACGGTTCGGATCGTCGGTAGTGTGCTGATTTGCTGCCTCCTCGTGTGGGGGGCATACAAGGGCGCGCAATATATCGAAAAACGCGCGGCCATCGCCCAACGGGAGGCGAAGGTGGCCAAACATGCCGCTGAAAAAACGAACGGAAAAATCGTCAGAGGCGATTACACCCAAATCACCGAAACGTTTTTTCCGGAAGAAGATCTGAAAAGCAAACCCAAGGGATGGGCTTTTGTCCGGGCATCAATTCTTCCCCTGGCCTTTGAACTGGATGAACGCATGCTGGGATGGCGACCGAACGATATCTTCAGTTTTTCAGACGACAGGGCCAATTTTCAGAAAGGCGTTCTGGAGGTCACCCGGAAAAGTGTCGGCATCCTGAAAGAAAAAATCACCTATACGGATGAGACTCAGGAATTCGACCCCCATCTGGCCAAGGCCATGCAGGGGCTCATGATCGATCCGGAGCGGTTCTGGTTTCCGTCTCCTGAATCCAAATACCGTGATGCATTGGATGCCCTGAACGGGTTTATGCTGAAACTTGAAAATGAAGAAATCATATTTGATGCCGGTTCGCGGAATCTGCTGCTGTTGCTCGAGGCGTTTGAAGAACTGATTTCCGCCTGTGACGAAAATCTGGTCAAGGCCATGGAAGCAGGAAAAGCGCCGGTCCGCCGCTCCAAAGCAGATGATTATTTTTATTATGCCAAGGGTATTGCCGCCGCCATGGGTACCGTGCTTCAGGGCATGCAGGCCGATTTCGACAAAACACTGGCGCTTCGGTCCAATCGGGATATGCTGCAGAAAGCCGTTGATGCGTGCCTTCGAGCCGCCGACATTCATCCGGTCGTGGTGACTGAAAGCAGCCTGAGCGGCGTGCTGGCCAATCATCGGGCCAATATGGCCGCTCCGATCAGTCAGGCACGGTACTATATCGGCAAATTGATCAAAGCATTTTCCTGATATTTTTTTGAGAACCAATACAGACGAATGCGGGCTATGCCCGTAACCCAATTCCCATGGAATTGCCGTTACAAAAAAACGCTTTTATTTATAACCGCCTGTTCGCTTCGCTCTCTCGAGGCACAGAGAACGCAGAGGCCCAAATCGCCGTTTCGAGGCTCTGCGTTCTCTGCGTCTCGAGCGAAGCAGGCGGAAAATATAACGGGAAAAATTCCGGGGGACTTATATCAGCAGGGCAACGATACTGTCCAGATAGCGCATCCCCTTTCGGGTCAGCCGACAGGCATCGGGGCTAAGTTCAATGCACTTCATCTGAATCAGCTGTTCGATCCCATCCGCATACCGCCGGACAAAGCACTCGCCGAACACCCGGTCAAATTCCCTGATATCGATGCCTTCCACTCTTCGAAGCCCCAGATACAGGGCCTCGGTTATATGCTGCTCTCGCGTGAGACGCTCCTCGCCCTGCACCGGTCGCCTGCCCTGATCGAGATCGGCCAGCCAGGCCCTCAGGTCCCGGTGATTCCAGTACCGCCGGGGCGGATTGAACGCGTGCGCAGACGGGCCGAATCCGAGATAAGGGGTAAAGTCCCAGTATTTTTGATTGTGCCGGGAACGCAGAGACGGTGTGCGGGCATAGTTGGAAATCTCGTAATGCTCGTATCCCCGGGCCTGGAGCAGATCCGATGTCAGGTCGAACAAATCACCGGCCGGATCGTCGGCCAGGGGACGGAACAGCCCCTGCTTTCGGGCCAGGTCCATGGGCGTGCCCGCTTCGTAGGTCAGCATGTAACAGGACAGGTGCTCGGGAGTGAATTCAAGCGCCCGACAAACATCCGCCCGCCAGTCAGACGCGGTCTGATCGGGCAGCCCGTATATCAGGTCCAGCCCGATGTTATCAAATCCGACGTCTCCGGCCTGACCAATAACCCGGGCCGCCTCATCGGCCGTATGGATGCGCCCGAGAAATCTCAGGGCATCGGCACGAAACGACTGTACACCGATATTGAGCCGGTTGATCCCCACTTGTCTGAATTCAGCCAGCGACCTGTGATTGACCGTACCCGGATTGACCTCCAGGGTGATTTCTGTGTCCGATGCCGCCGAAAATGTCTGCATAACCGTTTCCAGAATCCGGCCGACGGCTTCCGGGGCCAGTATCGAAGGCGTTCCGCCTCCGAAATAGACCGTATCAAAATTACCGCTGCCGCCCTGGTACAGACGGATTTCCCGCATCAAAGCTTGTACGAACTCGTCCTGCCGGGAAACATCGGTCACTGAATAAAAATCACAGTACGGGCATTTCCGAATGCAAAACGGTATATGTATGTAAATGCCCCCGCACCGGGGGGGAGTCAAATCCATTTCCGGGCGCATCTTTCCGGGAGCCCCAGGGCCCCGTCGTGGGTTGTTTTTCCTTGACACAATCTATGTTAACCGAATAGAACATACTATAATTTTTATTAAAATCAATCAACTCATTGAAACGGATTCGGAAACAATCCGGCATGACCCTGAAATAAAACCGATTGAACCAAAGAAGAGGAGCCGATTGAAATCACCCGATTCTAAACCAAAGTCTCCCAAACGGAAATACAAAATTGAAATTTATAAGGACTGGTGCAAACGATGCGGCATATGCGTGGAATTCTGCCCGAAATCGGTTTTCGACCAGGACGAATCCGGATACCCGCGCATCAAGGACGCAGATGCCTGTATCGGCTGCCGGGAGTGCGAAATACTATGTCCCGATTTTGCGATTGAAATCATAAACGACGAGGAGTAGATCGTGCCGTCCCGAACACCAACAACAAAATCGCCCAAAATCGACTGCCGACTGATTCAGGGCAACCAGGCGATCGCAGAGGGGGCCATTGCGGCCGGCTGCCGCTTCTTTGGCGGCTACCCGATCACCCCGGCCACGGAAATCGCCGAATTCATGGCCCGCCGGCTCCCGGTGCTTGACGGGACTTTTATCCAGATGGAAGATGAGATTGCAAGCATCGGCGCCGTGGTCGGCGCCTCCCTGGCCGGTGTAAAAGCCATGACGGCCACCAGCGGCCCGGGATTTTCGCTGATGCAGGAAATCATCGGATTTGCCTGTCTGGCCGAAGTTCCCTGTGTGATCGTGGACGTTATGCGGGGCGGCCCCAGTACCGGGCTGCCCACATCCCCGTCCCAGGGCGACGTCATGCAGGCCAGATGGGGTACCCACGGCGACCATCCCATCATTGTCCTAGCGGTGTCGTCGGTCCAGGATTGTTTCGACGTCACGGTGACGGCATTTAATTTTGCGGAAAAATTCCGCACCCCCGTTATCATCCTTTCCGATGAAGTGGTCGCGCATACCCGGGAAAAATTCTGTTTTCCGCCGCCCGACCGGATCAATGTCGTCAACCGGATCAAACCGTCGGTTCCTCCGGAGTGGTACATTCCGTATGAAAATACGGCCCGCGGCGTGCCGCCCATGGCCGAATTCGGCGACGGATACCGGTACCATGTCACAGGTCTGGTCCATGACGTCCGGGGATTTCCAACCCAGAAAAAAGACGAGGTTCAGGCCCTGCTTGAACGACTGCATCGAAAAATTTTCCAGTATTTCAGGGAAATCCAGATCGTGAAGGAGTTTTTGATGGAAGACGCCGACACGGCACTGATCGCTTACGGATCGATTGCACGCTCCTGCCTTCAGGCGGCCAAAGCAGCCCGTGAAAAAGGCATTAAAATCGGCGTTCTTCAACTGGTGACGCTGTTTCCGTTTCCGAGAAACCCGGTGGAAAACATACTTCGTCAATGCAAAACCGTTATCGTTCCGGAACTCAATTTCGGTCAGATTTCCAGAGAGGTCAAACGGGTCAACAAGGATTATTCCAATGTGGTCAAACTCAACCGGTATGACGGCAACCTGATAACACCGGAAGATATATTGAAAAAAATTCGCGAGGTGTCCTGATGCGTCATGAAACCCATGTGGTACGCCGATACCTGAGACACGACAAAAAATTCCCCCATGTGTGGTGCCCCGGCTGCGGAAACGGCATTGCCCTCGGCGCGCTGATCCGTGCCATCCATCACCTGGATTACGATAAGGATGACATCGTCCTGGTGTCGGGCATCGGGTGTTCGAGTCGGATGCCCGTCTATGTGGATTTCAACACCCTGCACACGGTCCACGGCCGGGCATTGACATTTGCCTCGGGAATCAAACTGGCCAAGCCCGGTCTCCGGGTCATCGTGATCATGGGAGACGGGGACGCAACCGGAATCGGCGGGAACCATTTCATCCATGCGGCCCGACGAAATATCAACCTGACGGCCGTTATCCTGAACAACAGTATTTACGGAATGACCGGAGGGCAGTCGTCCCCTACCACGCCGTACGGCATGCGCTCCACAACCGCGCCCTACACCCATATCGAACACGCGTTCAACATCTCGGAACTGGCGATCACCGCCGGGGCAAGCTTTGTGGGCCGGGGTACGGTGTATCATGCACGGCTGTTGCAGACCCTCATTGAAAAGGCCATGGAAAAACAAGGGTTTTCAGTAGTCGAGGTCATCACGCACTGTCACATCCAATTCGGCAAACTCAACAGACTCGGATCGGCTGTCGATATGATGAAATGGCAGAAAACCCACGCCGTACCCGTTGAAAAGGCCGAAAAGATGTCCGATGATCAAATGGAGGGGAAATTTACCATCGGGGTTCTGTTGGATAAGGATCTTCCGTTTTACACCCTCGAGTATGACAGAATCAGGGAAAAATCCAAAAAACCGACTGAATGAACAGGAGATACGAGGCGTGGCAGAACGCTATGAAATCAGACTTTCCGGATTCGGCGGGCAGGGATTGATCTTCGCGGGGATCATTCTGGCCGAAGCCGGCGGCATTTATGAGGGCAAGTTCGTGACCCAGTCCCAGAGCTACGGCCCGGAAGCCCGGGGCGGGAAAAGCCGTTCCGAGGTCATTTTCAGTGATGAACCGATCGACTACCCCAAAGCCGTCAATGTCGATCTGCTGCTGGCCATGAGTCAGGACGCCTGCGATACCTACTTCATCGATCTCAAACCTTCCGGGCTGTTGATCGTTGATTCCACCTTTGTCAAGGAATCCCCCCTTTCCCACACGATCCGCATTCCGTTCACCCAGATCGCCCGGGATCTGCTGGGCAGTGCCGTCGCTTCAAATATGGTGGCACTGGGCGCCATTTCCCGGCTGTCCGACATCGTAACTCCGAATGCATTGAAAAAAGCAATCAAAGCACGTTCGCCAAAAGACGCTGAAGCGGGCAACCTGAAGGCTCTGAACGCCGGGGTCAAGGCTGCCGAAAATTTTTTGAAGAACGAAGGACTGAGTGATGAGTGATAAGTGATAAGTGATAAGTGATGAGGACTGAGGACTGAGTGTTGCAGACTCACGACTCTTGACTCTCGACTCTCGACTCTCGACTCATAAAAGGAGGCTCTTGCGGGTGAAAACACTGATCAGGGGATTGAGCATACTGTGTGTCATCGGACTGCTCGCATGCAGCGGACTATGCGTGGATCTGCTGATTTATGCTTATAAACCCGCTCATACGGTTCCGATCCGCAAGACGTTTGTTCTGGTGCCCGGCCAGGGAGTGAAGCATATCGCGGCTGAGCTGTATCAGGAAGGTCTGATTACCCGACCGATCCATTTTGAACTGCTGGCCCGTGTCAAGGGATGTGACCGTAACATCAAGGCCGGAGAGTATGATCTGTCACCGGTGATGGCTCCCAACCGGATACTGGATCTGCTGGTCAGCGGTACCGTGCGTCTCCACAAAATCACCATTCCGGAAGGGTTCAATCTTGTGCAGATCGCATCGGCCCTGGACGAAGCTGAGCTGGTCGACGCTTCGGAGTTCAAGACGGAAGCCGGTAATCCGGATTTTCTTCGCCGGTTGAACATCCCTGCAACTTCACCGGAAGGCTATTTGTTTCCGGACACGTACCATTTTCCTAAAGGCATGCCGGCCCGGGAGATCATCAGCGCCATGGTCGATCGATTCAACACCGTTGTTACGCCGGAATGGAGGCAGACAGCTACAAAGCTTGGCTTTTCGATGCATAACATCGTCACCCTGGCGTCCATCATTGAAAAGGAGACCGGAGCCCCTTCGGAACGGCCGATCATATCGTCGGTGTTCCACAACCGGCTCAAAAAAAGCATGCGCCTGGAAAGTGATCCGACCGTCATTTACGGGATCGACAATTTTGACGGCAACCTGACCCGACGACATCTGAATACCCGAACGGCCTACAACACATATAAAATAAAGGGGCTGCCGCCCGGTCCCATCGCCAATCCGGGGTTGAAATCACTTGAGGCGGCACTGTACCCTGCTGATACTCGTTATCTGTATTTTGTGGCCCGAAAGGACCGAACGCACCAGTTTTCCACTAATATCAGGGACCACAACCGGGCGGTCAGAAAGTACCAGCTGAGGAAATAATTCAGGATTGTTTCAGATTAAAAAGAAATAAGGACTAAGGACTGAGTATCGCGTCATGAACATCGCACATTTTTCAGACATGCAGTTGGCCGGGCAGAGGTTGATGGCAGGGTTTCATGGAACCGAATTAAACGATGAACTGAAATTTCTCATTGAAACCCTTAAAGTCGGAGGGATTATCCTGTTTTCAAGAAACATTGTCGATCCGAAACAGATCGCCGAACTTTGCCGGTCGGCCCGGGAATTTGCCGCTTCGGCCGGCCAGCCGCCCCTGTTTATCGCTATCGATCAGGAAGGCGGACAGGTGGCCCGGTTGAAACCCCCGTTCACTCAATTTGCCGGCAACCCTTCCATGACCGGGAAAAAAGACGCCTTTTTTTTCGCCGAAACCACGGCCGCCGAACTGAAACAGGTCGGAATCAACATGGACATGGCCCCGGTGATGGACGTGGCCCCCTCAGGCATCGACAGCGTCATGGCCAGACGCGCATTCGGAGACGACCCTCTCTGGGTGTCTCATATGGGGTCACACGTCATCGATTGCCTTCAAAAAAACGGAATCATGGCGGTTGCCAAGCATTTTCCGGGAATCGGCCGCACTACCCTGGATTCTCACGTGGAACGCCCCACCCTGTCCGTAGATCTGGAGAATCTGGCCGAGTTTGATCTGGTCCCGTTTAAGGCCGCCATTTATCATGATGTTTCGACGATCATGCTGTCGCATATATTTTACGACCAAATCGACTCTGACTGGCCGGCCAGCCTGTCGCCGATTATTGTAAAGGACCTGCTCAGAAAACGGTTGGATTTTGATTCACTGGTCATCACGGACGACCTGGATATGGGGGCCATAAAAAATCATTACGACATCCGGACTATCACCCGGCAGGTGCTGAACGCCGACATCGATATGGCTCTGATCTGTCACAGCCTGTCGGATATGGAACAGGCTTTTGAAGAAATACTGAAGGAATTTAAACGGGCGGATACGATAAAAACAAACGGCTGGAAATCCGTCGGCAGAATCATGACGCTCAAACAAAAATACCTGTCATCGACAACGGCAGGCTAATCGTTGATTTGAAACATAGTAAAGAAGGCAACACGTCACTCGGCCCTCATCACTGAGTCCTTTTTTTTACCGGGCCCGGGAATATACGTCCTGATTCATATCGCAGGAAACCCCCTGGATCAGATACCGATAGCCCACTGCCCCGACCATGGCCGCATTGTCACCGCACAGTTCGAGTGACGGAATATGCACCCGGATATCATGCTCCCGGGCATCCTGCCGCACCTTTTCCCTTAACCGGCTGTTGGCCGAAACGCCCCCGACCACCGCGATGTGGCGGCAGTCGTTCTGGATCGCCGCACGGATGACTTTATAGCTCAAAACATCCACCACGGCTTCCTGAAATCCGGCAACGATATCGGGAACCTGCCGAAGGTACTCGTCCGGATGGGTCTGGATATATCGACGGACCGCTGTTTTGAGGCCGCTGAAACTGAAATCGTAGGCGGTTTTGTCCAGGAAAGCTCTCGGAAACCGAATTTTAAGCGGGTCCCCCTCCCGGGACAGATCATCGATCAGTTTTCCGCCCGGATATCCCAGCCCCAGCATTTTGGCGACCTTGTCATAGGCTTCACCGGCCGCATCGTCGCGGGTCTGCCCGATTCGCCTCATCTGCGTATAAGACGTCACATAGTAGATATTGGTATGCCCTCCGGACACCAGAAGCGCTACAAAGGGAAACGGAGGGGGATCGGGTTCCAGAAACACGGAATTGACATGGGCCTCCAGATGGTTTACCCCGACCCACGGGATATCCAATGCATAGGCGCAGGATTTGGCAAACGAAAATCCCACAAGCAGTGCGCCGATCAGTCCCGGGCCCTGGGTCACGGCAATGGCATCGATCGTGTTGAGTGTCATTCCGGCCGTGTCGATCGCCTCCCGGACCACCGGCACAACGGCTTCGATGTGTTTTCTCGACGCCAGTTCAGGCACCACCCCGCCATACCGATGATGTACCTTGATCTGAGAAGACACCACGGACGACAAAATACGGCACCCGTCTTCAATTACCGCAGCTGCGGTTTCGTCACACGACGTTTCAATCGCAAGTACTTTCATAAATAAATTGTTCAATCCCTAAAAATTGCTGAAAACTTCGTATTTTCAAAAAAGTCTTTTCAATTATCCATGAACCGCCGGCTATCAGCCACCAGCCATCAGCCATCAGCCACCAGCCGCCAGCCATCAGCCATCAGCCACCAGCCACCAGCCATCAGCCGCCAGCCATCAGCCACCAGCCATCAGCCATCAGCCATCAGCCATCAGCCATCAGCCATCAGCCGCCAGCCACCAGCCACCAGCCATCAGCCATCAGCCATCAGCCATCAGCCACCAGCCACCAGCCACCAGCCACCAGCCACCAGCTAATTCACAGTTCCACATGCTCGATACAAATCGAAAAGCGCTTTAAAAAAAGCCCCTTCTTTCGGCATATCTTTTGAATCCGCTTGTAATGTTCCGGTTCCTGGCGTCGAAACGATACCAGAATGCCGCTGATTGAATATTTTTCGCAGAGCATTTCCAGATCCGAAAATTTGCCAAGGATGGGATACCCCTGGACTTTTTTCCCGGCTTTAAGCACGTCGTCATCAATAAACCCGACGGGTTTCAAATCCAGTTTTCCGTTATTCATGATCTCGCGAAGAAGAATCTCTCCGCCCCGCCCCGCCCCGTAGATGAGTATCGAATCCCCGGAAAGCGTTTTGCGGCGAATGGTATCGATAAATAACCGAAACGATCCCCGGGTACCGATCAACAAGGCCGTCAGCAGCAACCAGTCAATGATGAATATGCCCTTTGAAAAATCTTCGAATCGGTAGATGAACGTCACGGCCGTCACCGACAACAGAGAGCCCCAGAACGTTGCCCGAATGTACAGAAACACGTCGTTCACGCTCAGGTAGCGCCAGATGCCCCGATAAACGCCGACGGCAAAGAATATGACGAGTTTACAACCGATAACGGCCGGAAGCGATCGCAGAAAATTCTGGAAATAAAACGAAAATGCCTCTCCCGAAAATCTCAGGCGATAGGCCAGATAATAGGAAAATGAAATCAGCGCCAGATCCAGGGTTACCATGAGAAGCTGTTTTTTATAGGTCAGCTCGAGCAGAATCGGGGTGTACGCGCGGTTACGCAGCACGGAAAATTCTTTTTCAGGATACACCCTCAGCTGGGCCATATACACGGCCATCAATATCAGCGACACGATCAGCGGTATAATGACCACCGGTGAGGTCAGCGTATCGGTGCGACTGACAAATAAAGCAGACACCCCGGAAACAGCGCCGATGATGTATAAAAAACACACCGCACCTTTTTCACTGAACCCCATCAGGACCAGCCGATGAGACGTATGGTCTTTTCCCCCCTGGGAGGCCCGGCGCCCGCTCAGGGTACGAATCACGGTCACCATGACGGTGTCCATTATCGGCACCATCAACACCATGACCGGAACAAAATAAACAGACAACGGATTATTCGAAACGCATTGAGGATAATACAAGGGGAGAATGGACAGCATGAAGCCGATGACGAGGCTTCCGCAGTCCCCCATAAAAATAGACGCCGGATTGAAATTATAAATCAGAAACGCTCCGAGTGCGCCGGCCAGAATCAAGGCGGGCACCATGACCTCCGGACGGTCCGGCCCGAACAACACGGCCAGATAAACTGATGCGATCAGGCTGACACCGGTGCACAACCCGTCCATGTTGTCGATCAGGTTCAGGGCATTGGTAATACCGGCGATCCACAAAATGGTTACCATCGTATCCAGTGTCAGAGAGGTAAACCAGTGAAGCCGAAGCCCCAGAAAGACCGCCACGGAAGCGACCAGGATCTGCCCGATCAACTTGGTATGGGGCTTGATATTGATAAAATCATCCAACAGCCCCAGAATAAACATCAGCGTAATTCCGATTGCCGCCACCGCCGCGGGAGACGGCGGCTGATGCAACCGACCGCCGGCCAGGATGTGCGCCCAGACACTCTGAAAATCCGCCGTCCATACCAGGGGAAGGATGACACCGACATAAATCGCAATTCCCCCCAGCAACGCGGTGGGTCGCGTGTGCCACCGGTCCTTTACGGGATAGGCCATCCATCCTTTTCGGGCAGCCGTCCAACGGACAATCGGCGTAACGCCCAGCGTAATCAGGAACGATATGAAGGCAATCGTATAGTTCATGAAATTCAGGAAAAACCGATAAAATGACAAAAAACGGGGGCCGCTCAGCTGTGACAGGGTATCAGCTGATAAGTGCCCCCTGAAGATTCGTCTGGTTATAAATTATCCGCGGCGGGAACCCTTCGGCGACCCGACCCTCCGGGCGGGTGAAGATTTGGGGGTTCAGCATCCTCCGACCGAACATCCCTCATATCCCCCGGCAATCCAACCCATCAATCGATGAAAAAAATTTCCCATCAGAGTGATAACGCTGCGGTATAATTTCATTTGAGAATATCCAAATCCATTAAAAAATCAGTCGGTCCAACGCAGGCGTTCATCGGCTTTCCGCTGCTCGATAATTTCACCAATAACCCAGGCTTTTTCGTTCATCGCACTCAACCTGGACAGCACTTCCTGCGTCGCGGATTCCGGAACAACGGCCATCATGCCGATGCCGTTGTTAAACGTCCGCATCATTTCAGTTTCTTCGACGTTGCCGGCTTGCTGAAGAAACCTGAAAATCGGCGGCACATCCCAGCTGTTTCTGTGCATGAGCACATTACAAGTTCGAGGAATGACTCGCAAAATGTTGTCCGGAATCCCTCCTCCGGTAATGTGCGCCAGCCCGAGCACCGGCAGATCTTTCAACAGATTCATAATGCTGTCGGTATAAATTCGGGTTGGAATTAAAAGCTCTTCCCCAATGGTTTTTTCGAGTTCGGGAATGTACTGATCGATTTTCAGATCCAAAACGTCAAAGCAGATTTTGCGAACCAGGGAATATCCGTTGCTGTGCAGCCCGTTGGACGCAATGCCGATCAGCTGATTCCCGACGTGAATTTCGGATCCGTCCACAATTTTGTCATTATCGACAACTCCGACCGAAAAACCGGCCAGATCGTATTCATTATCCCTGTAGAATCCCGGCATCTCGGCGGTCTCGCCGCCGATCAGAGAGCAGGACGCCTGACGACACCCCTCCCCGACGCCCTCGACAATCGAAGCCACCACTTCCGGCCTGAGTTTTCCGGTAGCCAGATAATCCAGAAAAAACAAGGGTTTTGCCCCCTGTACAATAATATCGTTTACGCACATACCCACCAGATCGATCCCGACCGTATCATGTTTGTCCATCATGAACGCGATTTTGAGTTTGGTCCCCACCCCGTCGGTGGAACTGACCAGAACCGGTTTTTCCAGATTGGCCGTATTAAGCGAGAAAAGACCGCCAAATCCGCCGATTTCCCCCATAACCCCGGTTCTGGGGGTCTGTTGCGCTATCTTTTTTATTCTGTCTACCAGATCGTTCGCTGCGTCGATATCTACACCGGCATCCGCATATGTCAGAGGTTTTGTCATATTCAACTCCCAAAAAGTTCTTTAATTTCATATGTATAATTTATAAAAATTAAACTGTCCAAGCATAAAAGTCAAAACAATTTTTTTTGACTTTGCTCATTCTATATTGTACATTCTTGGTTTTATGGATAAATAGCATCTGATTTTTAATTCATCGATTCGAGAGTCGGGCGTTTACAAAAAAACGACTTGGAAGGAGCGATCCCGCCGTCGAGTCATTCGGGATTCGACGGATGAGTCATCAAGGCTGGATTCACTAACCGATCAAAGGGACTGGTTTTATGAAAACGATACATGTAGGGCTACTTGGATGCGGTACGGTAGGTACCGGCGTTGCAAAGCTTCTAATCGAAAAAAAAGATCTCATCAGTGCCCGTGTGGGAGCTGACATCCATTTGAAACATGTTGCCGATATCGATGTCACCCGTGACCGGGGCATCCGGTTTGACAACGGTGTGCTTATTACCGATGCATACCAGGTTGTCAGTGATCCGGAAATCGATATCATCATAGAACTGATCGGGGGCCTGGGACTGGCCAGAGATCTCATGCACAAGGCATTGAAAAACGGCAAGCATGTCGTTACAGCCAACAAGGCCCTTCTGGCCGAACACGGTAACGCCATGTTTGAAACTGCCGAAAAGTCGGGCGTAGACCTTGCCTACGAAGCCAGCGTCGGCGGGTGCATGCCCATTATCAAAACCATCAGAGAATCTCTGGTTGCCAATTCCATCAACGCCATGACCGGAATCCTGAACGGGACCTGTAACTATATCCTGTCCAAAATTACGGATGAAGGGTGCAGCTTTGATACCGCTCTGGCCCTGGCGCAATCCAACGGATTCGCCGAAGCAGACCCCACGCTGGATATCGAGGGGCATGACACGGCACATAAACTGGCCATATTGACTTCTCTGGCCTACGGGACCGAATTGAACCTCAAGGACGTATATATCGAGGGGATCTCCAGAATCTCCCCCATGGATATTGAATTTGCGGACCAGTTCGGGTACCGGATCAAGCTGCTGGCCATCAGCAAATTCCAGGGAGACGCTGTTGAAGCACGTGTACACCCGACCATGATCCCGTTTGACAACATCATGTCCAATGTCAACGGCTCATTGAACGCCGTCATGGTTTCCGGCGACGCCGTAGAAGACATTCTTCTCTACGGTCACGGGGCCGGCATGATGCCGACCGCCAGCGCCGTAGTCGGCGATGTGGTGGATATCGCACGCAACCTCCTGAAAGACAGCATCGGCCGCATCCCTCTGCTGAGTTATCAGCCGAGTCACATCAAAACTATTCCGGTGCTTCCGATAGAAGACATCTGCACCCAGTATTATTTCCGTTTTTCTGCGGTGGATCGCCCCAACGTACTTTCGAAAATCGCGGGAATTCTGGGCAGCTACGGCATCAGCATTAAATCCGTTCACCAAAAAGGCCGAAAGGCAAACGGCTCGGTGCCGATCGTCATGCTGTCGCACCATGCCAGGGAAGCCGATGTCAAGAAAGCCCTGTATGAAATTACGCTGCTGGACATTGTACAGGACAGCCCGGTACTGATTCGCATTGAAGATGAGAATAATGAATCATAGGGTATAGGGTTTATAGGGTGTGGGGTAAAAGAAGAGGTGGTGGCTGGTGGCTGGTGGCTGGTGGCTGGTGGCTGGTGGCTGGTGGCTGGTGGCTGGTGGCTGGTGGCTGGTGGCTGGATTAAAGTGAATTATGTAAATTGTCCATATTTTTTATAAATGAACCCGATATTGTTTCAACAGGCTCCGGGGCCCTAAACCCCAGGCTATGGAGATCTAACTAAAATTTACTAAATTTCAGAACGACTCAGTGAGGTACTATGCATATCGTATGTTGTGATCTTGAAGGCGTATTTATTCCGGAAATCTGGATCAACTTTGCCGAAAAAACCGGCATCAGTGAATTGAGACTCACCACTCGGGATATTTCCGACTATGACGTACTTATGAAAAAACGGATTGGCATTCTCAAGGAGAACGGCTTGAAAATCCAGGATATTCAGGACGTCATTGCCGGCATGAATCCACTGGAAGGCGCGGCCGAATTTCTGGACTGGCTGCGGTCCACTACCCAGGTCATTATCGTATCGGATACATTTACCCAGTTTGCCGGTCCCATGATGGAAAAACTCGGCCGCCCCACCCTGTTCTGCAATTCGCTGGTTATCGATGCAGACGGCACCATTTCCGACTACCGCATGCGGCAGGACAACGGCAAGCAGAAAACTGTCGAGGCCCTCAAAAGTCTGAATTACGACATCATTGCGACCGGTGATTCCTACAACGATATCAACATGCTCCAGAAAGCCGATACGGGCATTCTGTTTCGGCCGCCGGAAAACGTAATTCAGGAATTTCCGGAACTACCCGTCACCCAGACCTACGCTGAGCTCAAAACCATCATCGAAAAGGCCCTGGGGGAATGATTCAAACAATCAACTTCCAACAGGATATAAACCCATGATTGCCAATACCACATCAACACGTGTCATTTACGGCGACACCGACATGATGGGTGTCGCTTACCATGCCAATTACTTGAGATGGTTTGAAGTTGGGAGGACAGATCTTTTCAGAAAACTCGGGATGTCCTACAGGGAAATCGAAGACAGGGGCTATATACTGCCGGTTTCCGAAGCCCACTGCAAATTCATCAACCCGGCGCGGTATGACGACGTGCTGCTGATCGAAGCCGCCCTCGACCGCACGTTCAGGGGGGGGATGAAGTTCGACTATCGAATTCATCTGCAGGACGAACAGCGGCTGCTGGCCAAAGGCTACACCCGGCACGCGTTTATGGACCGGAACAACAAGGTCGTCAGGCCCCCGAAGTTCATCAACGAATTGATTGAAACGTATCTGCAGCTGCAAAAGGATAAAACCGATCGCATCTGATTCATGCTGGCATTACACAAAAAAAACGACATTCTGACATTCAGGGTATTCATACAGCCGCGATCCTCGAAAAATCAGGTGGCCGGACTTTACGGTGATGCGCTGAAGATCAAGTTGACGGCCCCCCCGGTGGACGGGGAGGCCAACAAGATGTGCATCAAATTTCTGGCAAAACTCCTGTCGGTTTCCAAATCCGCCGTCGAAATCGTGTCCGGTCAGACCAGTCGGAACAAAACGATCAAAATCACCGCAGATGTCTCGACCCTGGAAAAACTGGAGAAAAAGATAAAATCTCTTTCAAGCTAAATAATTGCTTGACAAAAATATCCAATCCAGTATACTGTGATTTTGTTGATGCGGGGTGGAGCAGTCTGGTAGCTCGTCGGGCTCATAACCCGAAGGTCGTAGGTTCAAATCCTGCCCCCGCTACCAGTAAAATCAAGGGGTTACGGGATTCTTTCCGTAGCCCCTTTTTAGTTTTTCTAACCTATTTCTAACATGAATCTAAAAACTCGGCTGTATCACCCTTCCGCCGTTCAGGTTTTTCCCCCAAAAAAAAGCGGTACCGACACAACCGCCGATACCGCTTTCAATTATTTATTTACCCATGCAAGCCCGATCCATAAGCATTGATTTATGATGGGCCTATATCACCATATTGGTTAAATCAAGATCGTCCCATATACGGCCTCTGAGACGGTTGTCAATCCTCCCCCTCGTAATCCTCCGGGTATAATTCAGAATTCCATACATCGAACGCCTCAATAACGCCGGTCATAGTTCGCTGAATTTCTTTGTTGAACCGTAGCGGGTCTTCAAATTGTCGTGACTCCAGCGGTTGAATTTCGAGCGCTGGAAGCGATTCCCGAACAAACCTCAGTCTGTCAATCTCATCCCCCAGGTGTTTATTGAGAGCTTTCCAGAGCGTCGCTTTGTCAAGTTCAGCCTGTGCCGTCTGTTCTGGCACTGGTTCCGGTTCCGGCATATCAATATCGGTATTGCGTCTCCCGGATACCTCTCGATACATATTATCAAAGGCCCGTATTCCATCCGTCATGATTCGGACAAACCCGTCTCGTGAATCTTCCAATACCTCGCCATCAATAATCATGTTTCGGGCGAGCTTAAGCTTGTCCCTTGCCGGTCTCAGATTGTTGTCCATCATCTCCATAACGTCCCATACCCTGATCGTGTTTGCCGTGTTGCTCATTTGTAAACCTCCAAAAATAAAAAGCGCGCCTTAGTGGTCCTAAGCCCTGAAAGAGGCTTCACGGTCCTTTCGGATGCCGTCCACATAGCGCGCGTTATTACTTTGGAACTTATTTTGCAAATAAAAATGCCGGATAACGGTCCGGTTAAGCCGCTTTCAGTTTTTAGGATACCTATTTTCATATCAAATGTGCCTAAATTGTCAAGAATTAAATCCTCAAACCCCATATATTGTGCTTTCCCCTCACAAGCCCCCTATCAGGCCCATATCAGCATTTTATCAAAAACCCATGGTATCGTAAGCATGTCAAAGAGAAGTCTTGATATTTACGTGCTGAAGCGGTCGGTTTTGTGCTGAACGGGTTTCATTGTCCGCCATGGTGGATATTTGCTGTTCTGTTGTTGGAATGGTGCCAATTGGTACCCAATTTTGACTCGAGAGTGGGTACAGCTGTACCCAAATTCTCAATTGCTGGAATGACACCAATTGGTGTCGAATTCTCCGTTACCTGCGCCGAGCTTATAAGTCTATTTGCATTTGTTTTTGTCATCTCCCACCGCCCCCGACAATACTCCTCAAAGGTCTTAAGGTTTTTCTCGATACTGGTTTCGAGTTTTACCAGCTGGGTTTTTTCCTGTGTTGAGATTAGTTCTTTCATTGCTCTCCCTTGCTTTACGTCTTGTTGGTAAATATTCGTAGGGTTACCCCCGGATGTCATTTTGCACACACGAAAATCTTCCTGACGCATCGGTCTGTAATCCATTCAATGCAGAGATTTCATCCCCCCCCCTCTCTATAACGAAGACTCCCGCCAATAGAGGCTTTACGTTCGATTGTCCGTTTTTTACCCTTAAAGCCCCATGCCCTCCCGACCGGCAAAGCCACCTCCCGAACCGCCCGGCCCGCTACCGGCGTGAGACGGCCCATCACCACCTGAACCACTGCCACCACCGCCGCCCCACGGATTACCTCGGTTCGCATCGTGAATACTGGTGAAATCTGCCGGGTCAAGGTCTGCAAGGTCACCACTCCAACTCGAATCCCCCGGATTCGTTGCCATGCCGCCACCCAATGACGGATCATCAATACCCGGATTCATCCCGTTAAACGTTCCCTTGCGCTCTCCGGTCTGAAGGTCGGTTTCCATAAACCCCAAATTCTGCAATGTCGGACTCGGTGCGGGCAGGGAATCATCGTAGAAAGCATCCCGTAAGTTGCCCGCCCATGAACCAAGCTTGCTTTTCACCTTGCCGATGGTGTTGGCCGCTATCTTATCGCCCCATGAGCGGGTCAAAGCCGTCTGTGCGTCAATGGCACCGACCTCCTGTTCAGTTGCCGGGCCAAGCCCTTGAACATGGGTGCCGGACATTTGGAGTGCCGCCTGATCTGTCGGGGAAAGATCTGAAAAGACCGGATCTTGATTGACTGCCCCTAAATAGTCGTTGATCTGCCCCACCAGTTCGGGGTCGGTCCAGCTATTACGGGCCTGTGTCTCGTCTGCCAGCGTGCGGGCGGTCCTGTGTCCGGGGATTGAGCGGGAGGCCATGTTGACCATCCCTGCAAGTCCCTTTGCCAGTGTAGCAGGTGCGCCGACTTTGGCGGCCGTCAGACCAACGAGAGCCTTACCAAAGGTAGGTTTGCCGTGACCTGTGACATCGCCCGCAAGCCCCAGCAAGGACTTAGGGCCGTACCCTAAGGCATGACCGGCCAGTTTATCCACCGCTTTTTCCTTGTCCGTGCGGGTATCGGGTTCAGGGGCTTTCTGCCCTGTATCACCGCCTCTGGAAAGCCCTAAGTAAGCCGGTGTCGTTGTTGTCGCTGCCGGTGCCGTGCTTAGTGCCGTTCTCGCCGGTTCAGGTGTCTCAAACAAATTGCGAAGCCGCAAGCTTGTCGGCATTCCTGAGCGTGCCGGGGTTGCCGTTCGCCTTCCGGTCAGTCTATAGTACTGTGTCATGATTGTATTCCTTCCATGCCTATCTTCTAAATTTCAATATAATGTGTCGGGTCGTTCACCTTGTTCATCCAGGGCTTACGCATATTCAAGGTGTAAACAGCACTTGCTATTGCCGTGAATGTCGGGCTGTCGATTTCTTTATTTTGTACGGCGGTTCTTATTTCGTTGCATTGTCCGATAACCAAACGCTTTTCGCCTTGGTTTGGATCAAGAAAATCACGAAGTTTGCGGCCGTAAACGTCCTGCGGATCAGGGCTGCCGTATGGTGCGGGGGCTTCTATGTAAATCCCGCCGTACCCGGTTGATTTTTCAAACTGGCGGTTTACCTCATACACTGCCTCCTGATATCTTTCGTGGTCGCCAAACCATCCATGTAAAATTTTATCCGATTCCCGGCAACCCCACCTGAAGGCCATTTCGATACATGCTTGGAGTAGCTTGTTTACATCGTGGCTTTGCGCCCAATCCAGAACATAGAATTTGGGTTCTGCATCGTTTGTTTTTTCAACCCCAACGACGACGGCGAAACCTGGCCTGTTATCCAGTGCCGGATTGATTTTTTCAGGCCAACCAATCGCCCCGGCAATATGGGCATACTCTTCACCGGTCTTTGTGTTCCGGTATGTAATTGGTGCCGGGTAATATCCCTTACCCGTTACAGTTGCCATTGTTTTGATACCGGCGGGTTCTTCTTCAACGATTTTTTCAATGATGCTTTCGGGTATTTTCATAATCTCGACTCCTTTTTAATATCCTGTCGTGTCGTCAATATCGTCATCGTCCGGGTAATCCTCGTTATCCTCGTCATCAAGCGGCCCCAAAAATCTTAGGCCGGTCACCGCATACCCCAAGGCTGCAACCGCCGGATACTTTAAATCCGGCATGGTGTCTCCAAATAGAGAAATCTCCTGAAGATGCCCCGGCAAATTGCTTGTTTTTGACAGATGAAGGGACTTATCGCCTTTGTCCAACAGCCCTTTCAGGGTTCTGATGTGATAAGAAATATCCCCGTTCTCTGAAAAAGGTGCCGAATAAAAAAACGGCTTCCTGTGCAGGCTGAATTCATCGGCCAGATTGGTAAACGCCCGGTCGTATCTACAGAAAAAATCCTCAAAGTTGTATTTTGTCATGAATCTATCGGCGTGTTTAAACAGGGCCTTCAGATCTACATCCTCTGCCTCGTCAAGCACATGAATGTTATAGTTGTTGGTTCCGATCTTCGGGAATTTCTCCATGCCGACAACAACCACAAATCCCGGTCGTTGTCCCGGCCAACCGATACCGCCCATGATTCTTGTAAATTCAATTTTTTTTGATTCCATTTAATTTCTCCTTAGCTTAGGTCGCAATCATCGAAAAAGCCGCCGGAATGAAACGTCAGGCACAAGGCATCTGCCCGGTCCGGTGACCTTTTCAGCAGTTCACGCATGGTTTTCTTGTTCATTACTTTGATTTTGCCGTTTACAACTTCGTACGTTGGTGTTTGAAGTTCCTCGATCAAAAGCTCATCCGGTGGAAGCATCGCGCCGGAATCCGTCCTGAGCCATTCCCTGCAGGCCCACCATAATTGATCCCGGAGTATGTAAAACTCTCCAAGTTCGGTTTTTTGAGTAGGACTCGAAGCCACCTTGACGGAAGTTGCGGAACACCCGCCTCGCTGCATGTGCGGAGCAACACCGGCACCAACTCCGGTTGCATCCACATTGACACGCGTTACCCGGCGACAACTATATTCTGCCGTTGCCCGATCCCCTGTAACAATCGGATCGACTCCGCCCCAAGTCACCAGCCTTTCCACAAAACCGCCATACCGGAAACATGAAGCATTTGAATCGGTTCCAAATTCTCCAACGTCCTGCCCCATGACGGCAAATGTGTTTTCAGGCGGGATTTCTCCGTGCCTGGCGACGTGAGCGTCCCATCGTGACCGCGCCTTCGCAATCCATTCTTTACTGATAAGCTGCTTGCTTCCCTGCGCCGGATACTGACCCAACACCATGTAACTGAAGGCGGGCTCCATGATTTTATACCATCCGGCAGTCAGCGGGGGATACTCTGCGCCGTTTTGTCCTTTGCCGATTTGCCCCACAAGGAACTCGGGCAGTTCGAAACACTCACCGTCTACAGGTTCACCGTCTACAAGCGGCCTGCACCATTCGTGGATACGTCGAATGGTGGTTTCCCGGGTAACCGCTCCCTTGATTATCTCCTTTCCTTGTTTCACGTTTGGATGATTAAATGCTGAAAGATGGACCACATTAGCCCGTCCGTCTCTTTCCATTCGGTAGGCTTCACCAGCTTCGGCCCGTGGGTTGAACATAATGAGCAATCGGGCATGACCACCCGACATGCAGGACTCAATCCCTCGATAAACTTCGTCCGGTATGGCGTCGCCTTCGTCCAGAATAAACAGCAGATGGGGGCTGTGTTTGCCGCTGAATTTTGCCTCCCGCTGCGATTCGGTACCACTTGAGGGAATGGTGACTCCGGTCAGAAACGATTGAGCTGATTTTGAGATGTGAAGCGATTTGATATTATCAGATTTAAACAGGTCAGGATGTTTTTCCGCAAGACTGCCGATTTCGCCCCAAAGCAGTTTTTTCAAATTGCTCTCGGGTGGTGCTGCGCCAGTATATACTTGAACTTCCTCATAGCACTTGTAGAACCACAACGCAATTCTCGCGGCTGCATGGGTCTTGCCCGTAGCGTTGGCGGATTTTGCTATGGTGACCGGGTTGTCCCGGACCGATTCCATCAGGATTTTTACATCATCGGTGTAGGTTTCTTTAAGAACCTGTTCGCCGAAACGTACCGGGTCAGAACTATATCGGCTGAAATCACTGTCTGATTCTGTACCGAATCTTTTATCAAGCGAATCTAACAGCTGATCGAATAGCGCTTCTCTGGTTGAGTCTACGAATGATTTCGTCTCGTACATTCGGGGATACCTCTGCTATGGTTTCAAGAACGGTTTGCTGAAATTCCTGTGCAGCCTGAAGGCTGTAAAGGGTCTGGAATATATCAAGTTGGAGTTTGAGTTGATTTCGAATTTCGGCCATTACCCGGATACGAATTTCCGGTTCGCTTTCCAGTTCGTCCAGCATTTCGTTTGCTTTTTGATTGATTTTATGAAGCTGTTCAATCGCATTGATTTTCTCATCGACAACCTGCTCCACCTTTTTTGCGACGATACATTTGGTGGACCGGCCCCGTAATTCCCTTAGTCGCTGGTGGACTGCCTGGCGACTGACACCGATTACTTTTGCTGCTTCGGCTTGGGACATTTTTTCGTTGTCAATCAGCCGTAAAAGCTTTCTATCATTAATTTTTGCGTCTGCCATGGTTGACACCTCACTTGACTGGTTGACAGGTTTGGAATTGACTGTATACGCGCTTTCTGGACCGTGCAGACCCCGCAAGCGGCCCGACGTTCATGTCCGCGTAGTCATAAATTTTTGCTTTGCTTTTGCCCGGTGCCGGTCGCAGTACTCGCCCCGCGCACTGAATAACTCTCCCGGAGAACTTAATCGGTGTCGCCATGAATAGAGTTGACAAGCCTTTGCAGTCGAACCCCTCCGATAAAAGGGCGGTCGTGCTGATCAATACCTTAATCTCTCCCGCGTTCAGCCTGTCGATGACCTCCGCCCGCTTCTTGTTCGGCAAATCCCCGGTCAATACCTCCGCATCCGTGCCGAACTCATCCGCCAGCATAGCTTGAAGCGTTTGACAGTGGCTTTTCCGGTCGGACAATACAAGACATATACCGTCGCTGTTTCGTGTCTCCTGCACTACGTCAGCACTTATCAGTCGGTTTCTCGACGGATCTTCACAAAGTTCGGATAACATCCGGCTATATTGGCTTGAAGGGTCAAGGCTTGTTCTGAAATCGGTCTGCCTGGTGACGACATCGGCCTTTAGTACGTCGCCGGTATCGTGAAGGGTCCCCGGTTCGATCTGGTGGCAAATGTCGCCCAGATACAGAAATATCAGTCGGGAAAGGCGGTCCCTCCGCCATGGGGTTGCAGATAGTCCGGTCAGATACTTCGCGTCAAAGGCTTGTACGGCCTCCGTGAACGTCCGTGAAGGCGTCCGGTGACATTCATCCACCACCACATGACCGAAGGAAGGGGATATCTCCTCCGCACATTTATAGAGTGATTGAAACAGTCCGACTGTGATCCGGTCCCCGACTTTCTTTTTGCCGCCGCCGATAACGCCGATCTCGTCTCTGGGGACACCCAAAAAGGATTCAATCCGGTCAATCCATTGATTAAGCAGCTCCCTCGTATGGCAAATCACAAGACAAGGCTGCTTTCGTTCCGCTACCAACTTCAGGCCCATGACGGTTTTCCCGCTTCCGGTCGGTGAAGATAGAACGCCCTGTGGGTGCTTCAGCATATCTCGGACTGCATCATCCTGATACGGCCTGAGCTGTGCGTCGAAACCGAACTCAACATCCGGTAAGGTCCGCCTCCGGTCGTCATATTTCGGTCTGACGCTGTATGCCTTACAAAGCCCGACAAGCTGCATTCCGAAACCCCGTGGAACAATCAGGCCACCATGGGAAGATTGCTCGTAGAATCTGAGCAATCGCGGTGTCTGGTAGTTACTAAATCCTCGCCGGTCGTTTTCGATCCATTTCGGATTCTGCATGGTCAGCTTTTCCCGGATCGCGTATGACAGTTCGGCCGGAATTTCTGTTACCGCCAAATGGTTTGAAATTTCAATTTTCATTTTTTTCCTTGGAGTTTTTATCCCCCCCTCCCCAAAATGGGGGGGAAGGTCCACTTTCGGACCCCCCTTTAGGGGGAAAAATGGACTTTTATAACTTATTGAATTTATTGAATATAATTAGTCTGTTTTTGGTCCAAAGTCCATTTTAAAAATGGACCTAAATTAAGCTTGTAACCATTTGAATTTATTGAATTATTTTGGTCCAAAAAATAAATGGACCAAAAATGGACTTTTGGACTTTGGACCAAAAGTGGACCAAAATTTACGGCATCCGATAGACATATTTCCTCTTGGCGTCCGTTTCGTTTCGGTTCAAATCACGGCGAATAAATCCGTTATTGATTGCATCGGCAATGTGTCGCTTCGCCGTGGTCTCGGGACACATCCCCAACTCCATGTATTGCTCGATTAATTCCTTTTGGAGGTCCGTAAAACCGCCGATGTCCCTCAAGGCTTGCGCCACCTTCTCGCCGCGTTCCCGCATCTTCGGATTGAATATGTTCTGTTCGACCTGGTAAAAGTTCAGATACTGATCCACCTGAAGTGTGAAGGGCTCAAACATCTCGCAGTTGTTCGCCTTCTCGTGGATGAGCTGAACGCATCGCCGCTTATCAACATATGTTGTTTGCAGTTTCACCACTGATCGCGCCCAGTCGATTATTGCCGACGCTCCCCGAAGTCCGCCGTCCTTGTTTGCATGGTGGACAACAACCGGCGTTACCTTCAGTTCATTCGAAACCGCTGAAATTGCGTCCAGAGTGGACCGCATCCGGCTATTATCATTCTCATCTTGGGAGTGGTAGGAAATGAGCGGGTCTACCACCATCAAATCAATTTTTTCGCTCTCGGCATCCTCAATGCCCTTGATAAGCCGGATAACTTCCTGTTGGAATTTTGGATCGTCAAAGAAGCCAGACCAAGTAATCGCGTCGTTGTTGTTCGGGAAAAATACGTTTGAAAGCCCCGTTTGAAATTCTGGATTGCCCCGACACATCTTCACGACACGTTCGTGAGTTGCTTTTAAGCTGTTCTCTGACTGAACAAACACGGTTCGTCGCGGTTTGGGCGTGTTGAACTTGCCCCATAGTGGCGTGGTGTGGGTTCCCGCCGCCAAATGTAAAGCTAAATTCAAGGTCAAGGCGCTCTTGCCAACTCCGCCAGGACTGTAAAGCACAAGCGGATCGCCTTCATCGAATACGCCGTCAACGATCGGATTCGTTTCAATCTGTTTGGTGTAGATGGTCTCCAATGTGAAATACGACGGTCTCCCGGCTTTCTCCAACTGTGTTTTGACGGCCTCGATACCTTTCAGGACATGAAGGTCATTAAAATCAGTCGGCTTGCTGGAAAGATCTTTGAATTTCGGACTTATCAGCCGTACCCCGTAAGCATCCGCCGCCGCCTTTGCCTTCGTCAAACCCGGATTGCCTTCAGTCCACCTGTCATCATCGGCACAAATCACAATTTCAGCTTGCATATTTTTCCTTAATGATTTTCGTTACCGGCCCTATATTCCCGGCGTTGAAGGCTATAACCACAAGGGCTCCGGTCGCCTCATGAATGCTGGCCGCTGTTGCGTATCCTTCGCAAATATAAACGGTGGTTATGTCGCCCGGAATTACAAAAAAATGACCGTGTACCTTTCCGCCAGAGAGAAAGCGTTTCACTCCGTCCGGCCTGATTCGCTGCAAGGTGTGGATTGTGCCTGCTGCATCCATACCGGGAACGACAAGCCGCCCTTGTTCATCGACTTTCACGCCATGGGGCTTGACCTGTTTCCGCTCTAAATATGGGTGATCAGTGCTTGCCGGTTGAGCTGCCTCCCATATCTTCAAGGCTTCCTGTCTGGCTTTCTCCCGGATCTGCTGTTGCTCTACATCGCGTCGTTGCTTCTGCGCTTCGATGCGCCGCCTGAATTCCGCTCGTTCGTCCTGCGTCATGTCATCTTGTTTTTTTGCGGACCATACAAATGATTCCCCGGTTTTCCAGTCTCCGCAACTTCCAGCCGGAATGCCGTCTACATGAAGACAATACCACCCATCAGGATTCTTGCGGTCTCCCGGTCTGAATCTGTGGAGTTCTCCGTCCGGAATGATTTCGTCCCGGCAGTCAATCCCGTGTTGCTGCATGGCGGATCGAAAAGCGGAGTTGGTCTCTTGTCCATTGATTTCGGCAAGCATTAATCAACTGGCCTTTCTGTGAAAGCTATCCACCGTCTCCACCGTCTCGCCCCTTAAAAAGTCGTCCAGAGACGGCTTTTCGTAAAACACACGCCGTCCGATTTTTTTGAATCGGGGTCCGCGGCCTTGACACCGCCATACTTCCAGAGTCCCAGGGGTGAATGGTACGCCAAGTTCTTTCATGTAGTCTGCTGCCTGTTTTGTGGATAAAAATTTTTGCATAAAAACAACTCCCTTTTAAGATGGTTAATCCTGTAAGGGAGTTTATGGGAAAGATTAAAGATCCGAAAAGCTATTAACTGGGGTCAAGAAAGGAGGGGTTATTATCTTTTTTCCGGTTGGTTTCTGTGTTTGAAATACTCTTTAAGCTGTGCGAAAAGTGTCGGCGACTGCATTTTGTTATCGCCAGACAGGGCTATTTCTTCATTAAGTGATTCGTGGCAAGCTTGCACAAACATAAAAAATTTGCCGGTATATCCCGGCCCCATCTGGCTTTTATTGTGGGTTTCTGTCGGGCACTTGGGGGTTTCGCCTGTTATTTTGGAAAAGATAGTATCCAGCTCGGCAAAATACAATTTCAGTCCGTCTCGTTTTCTTCTCGGACCGCCCTTTTTGACGTGATCTTTGCCTATGGCCGCCAACTTCTCAATAGCTCTTTTGGCGGACCTTTGAATCTTAGAACAATTCGATATACAGCTGTCCACAACCTCATCATGAAACCGTCTTTTCCCTGATGCAAGGGTTAAGTCAACCATGCTTGCAGAATCCAATTGTTTTAAACAAAATATCAACGATTCCGTGCATTTGTCGACTTCGATAAGGGCCGCTTTTCTTTCATTTATGGTGGGTTTTTCGCCTAACAGCTGATTGTTATTTAAATATTCACACGTGGCCTTATTCAATTGAAATCGTAAATCAGCGGATATATCGCCTACCACCATTTCTATTTTTTGAAAATTCTTGATCGGCTGAAACATTTCCGTTGAAAAGTGCGCTCCCCCTGATTTCCAACCCCATTTTGGTTTATGTTTTTTTGGCATGGTTTGAGCCCCCTGTCTTTTGAGAAGTCGCTACTTCTTCAATTCGACGACGTTATCCTCTTGCGAACTCCGTATTTGCTGCTGAATCAAATCGGCGGCCCGGTCACTGGCCTTCTTCACTGTTCCCGGTAAAAACTGCCCGTATCGCCTCGTCATCAAAACGCTTTTATGGGTCAGCAATTCACCGATCATATCAAGGCTGAATTCCCCGGAGTTCGCCAGAGTGACAGCGAAATGGTGTCGCAGTCCGTGAAAAATTCTGAATCTTTTAGGTAGTTCGGCCTCTGCCTTGATCCGTTTCACCCCGGAGCAATCTACCCGACGCTTACCGCCCCGTCCCGGAAAAATATAGGTGCTGTCCGGGTAACGCCTATTACGCCAAGCGATTTGGAGTTCAAATATCTCCCGCGCCGGTGTGTTCATGGGGACCGACGCATCCTCTCCCCCTTTGGGGTCACGGAGCATGATAAGTCCCTGTTGGAAGTCAAGATCTTGATCTTCGAGCCCGAAAATCTCACCCCTCCGAAGTCCCGTAACCATCGCAAGCTTCAGCATTCGTGCAACACCCTGATAACGCCAGGTGTCCAGTACCTTGACAAATCGGTCAGCTTCCTCGGGGGTCAGATATTCCACACGCTCGTTATTTTTCTTGGGGAGTTTGATGGTAAATTCGAGCCTCGGACAAAACTTGTTTTCAGCCCCAAAATTTATCAGCCGTCTCAACAACTCCAATGCGTTGCAGAATGTTGCAGTGGCCTTTCCCTTCATGGACTGCTCGATCCGGTTAATGTCAAGTGGTGCCAGAGACGACACACGACGCTCACCCAGTACAGGCCGTATATGTTTCTCGAAGCGGTTCAGGTCGGTAACTCGCCCCTTTAAGTTTTGCCCACGGGCACTGTCAAAATACTTTTCGGCAATTTCATTCACGGTACGGTCCGTCTGGCGTTTTTCCTCGGCAATCTCCTTTGCCGTCTTGACAACCTCACCGTGTCGGGCCTTACGGACCCTTTCAGCCCGTATTTCAGCCGCTATTTGGGGGGTAAGCCCTTCACCGCGCCAGCCTACTTTCTCCCACACAAGCCGTCCCCCTGCGCGATACGCCACATAATAACAGGTGTCTGTCTTGCCGTTGACCGTGCGCTCTGCCGAATCATACCCGTAGACCCCCGGCCACTTCCTGGAGTCTATTTTGTATTTTTTTCTAACATTTTTTGCGGCCATAATCCCGAACCCCCTTTAAAACCAATGTGATTGACCATGGATTTTTCTAACCTATTTCTAACATGATGATTAAAATTCGTTAAATTTGGTTAGATTTTATTGGGTAATATACCCGAAGGTCATTAGGCTTGTCAACTGATTTTTAAGGTGTTTTAGGTTGTATTAAGGTGGGTTAAAAGTGTTAGAAAGTGTTAGAAAACATGAGTCCTACGGGCTCATAACCCGAAGGTCGTAGGTTCAAATCCTGCCCCCGCTACCAAAGAAAATCAAAGGTTACGAAATTCGTTTCGTAACCTTTTTTATTTTTTCCAACCTGAATCGAAAAATTCATTACCATCGATTAAACAAACCTGGCCGGGAACTTCGAAATTCTCCGAAATTTTTTCAAACTCCGGAATTGTCCAGCTGACCAGCGGCCCGTGAATTGTTTCCGATACCGATTTATGAATTTAAAACCATAGGGTATGTGCCGGCGTGTCTGGCTTTAGCGATGTTTTCCATATCGCCCATGACGATCAGTGTGTGACCGTCTGCCAGTATGCTGGAGGGGGACGGATTGAATTCAATTTCACCGGCGCCGTTCTTGAGCGCCATAACCAGAAGGTTATACTTTTCCATAAATTCTGAATCCCGGATTGTCCTTCCCACCAGCCCGGAGGGTTCAAAAATTTTAATTTCATGAATTCTCAGATGGCCCTGATTGCTTCTCAACATGCCGTCAAGAAAATCCACAACGGTCGGTCTGAGCATTTCCGAAGCCATTCGAAGCCCCCCTATAAAATTAGGAGACACCACGCTGTCAGCCCCGGCCTTTTTTAATTTCAGTTCAAGCCGGTTATCGATCATCCGGCTGATGATTCGGACGGACTTGTTCAGCATTCGAGCCGTCATGGTTACATAAAGCGTATCCTTGTCTGACGGAAGCGAGATAATGATACCGGCGGCCCTCTCGATGCCCGCAGCCATGAGGTTCTCATCATCGGTGGCATCGCCCTTGATATACAGCAAGTCATCACGAATCTTGCAACGGTCAATCTGTTCCTGAGCCTGTTCAATCAACACGGCTTCTTCGCGGTTTTTTACCAGTTCCAGCAATACATGACGACCGGTTTCCCCGCCGCCGCAAACGATATAATGCCCGTTCAGCTTACCTATACGTTTTGTCATCTGCTTTTTCCTCAGGATTCCGGAGAGTTCGCCTTCTATCAACAACGCGGTCAACGTACTGATACCATAGAGGATGATACCCATACCAAATACAATCAGAATCATGGTAAAAATCTGAGCGGAGGTGTTTCCGGCAATATCGAGAACTTCACCATATCCTACGCTGGTCAGCGAAATCACCGTCATATAGAGGCAATCCATGATTTTCGGTTTTCCCCCGAACAGGATATAGTACCCGCTGCTGCCGGCCATAACGACAAGGCAAATCGCCCCCAGAACAATATAAAGTCTTTTCTGAATATTTATCATGCCATTTATCCAGTTTGCGGTCATGGGGTCTACGACTATGGGTTCACGCCTTGATCTTTGATTTTTGAGCTTTTCTATAATCACACAATCAAGGTCAGATTTCAAATCCAATATTCACTGGTACAATGTCGTTAAAGTCAGGCAGGGCGCAAAAATATCAGGGGATAGTTGGCAATACAGCGATCCGGACAAAAAAAGAGGATTGAGTTGGTTGTAACGGTTGGATAAGACAGGGCAACGGGCACCCATGATACGGTTTTTCCGATTCAGAACCGCATGGAAGCCCTGCGTTGCCGGAATGTATGTTCAAAATATCTGGGGCCCCCTTGCGGGTGATATTCGGAAAGCCGGGGGGGCTGCCCGGCTTTCCAAGACGTTTCCTGCAATTTCGCCAAATGGCGTTTGATGTGCTTGCTGGCGGGCATCGATACGGTTACCATGGAGTTTTACATGTACCGGCGTGGTAAACCGCCCGCAGTTTCTAACGCTTCAAAATCCGGGCATCCACCGCCAAAGCGCTGTCCGGGTAAGCCATCACCGGATTCAGGTCTATCTCGACGATATCTTTATGATCTGCGGCAATCCGGGCCAGTTTCAGGAGCATATCGGCCAATGCCTGCCTGTCCACACCCGGCCGGCCCCGATAGCCTTCAAGCAATACCGCGCCTTTGATTTCCTGCATCATATCGAGGGCATCCTGGCGGGTAACCGGCAGCAGTCGCGTACTCACATCCCGGACCAGTTCCACCAGCACCCCCCCCAGTCCGAAGAGCAGCATCGGTCCGAACTGGGGATCCCGGACCATCCCCATGATCACTTCGATGCCTTCCGGCGGCGCCATGGCGCTGACCGTAACGCCCCGGACATTCCATTCCAGATAATTCCGTCTCACCGAACCGGTCATGTCATCAAATGCATTTTTCACATCATCGTCTGTGTTCAGGCTCAACCGTACCCCGCCCACGTCGGATTTATGCATCACGTCGGGCGACTCCAGTTTCAGAACTACCGGATACCCCACCTCACGTGCACAATTCACGGCCTGCTCCGCGCTGCCGGCAAACCGGGCATCCACACACGAAAATCCCCAGTCAGCTAAAAACCGAATACTGTCGGCAAATCCCATATGGATACGCGCTTCGGTTTCCGGCAAGGTGCTGAAAGACGGTTGCCGGCCCCTGACCGGCGGCAGCAGATGTGCCGCAGCGTTGACGGCCCTCTCCGGCGTCGGGAACACGGGCACCCCGCGTTCGTGCATCCTGAGTTTCTCATGACGCTCCACGTCGGCCCCTCCCATGTAAATAACCAGGTCACCGGCTTCAGCCGACACAACCCCGGACGCATCTGCTATTGGATCACCGAAAATAATACCCATGGTATCATAAAAGGGCCGTGCTTTTTCAATGACCGCTTCAAACATCCGGGCATTGGCGTCACCGGTCAGATCCAGGGGATTTCCGCGGATCGCCTGCGGGGGAATGATATCATCCAGCTGCCGAACCAGTTCTTCGGGAAGCGGAGGGATATCATACCCTTTTCGCTCGGCGGCATCCACCGCCAGGATTCCGGCCCCGCCGGAGGTCGTTACGAACATGATCCGCCGGCCTGTCGGTTTTTTCAGGTACGCCAGGGCCTTTGACATATCATAAAATTCTTCCATGGTGTCTGCCCGGAAAATGCCGTTTCGCTCGAAGAGTGTGTTATATACGGCATCCGACCCGGCCAGGGACCGTGTATGAGATTGAGCGGCCACCCTTCCTTTGGGCGTTCTACCGGATTTCAGCACCACCAGGGGTTTGGACAGTCCGTCAACAGCTTCCTGAAACCGCTTCGGGTCCTTGACGCCCTCGATATACAGGGAAATGACATGCGTATCGGGATCGGTCTCAAAATACCGGATAAGTTCGGCCTCGTCCACGTCCGCCCGGTTACCCATGCTTACAAATCCGGAAACTCCGAGGCGCTCCTCGGAAAACCAGTCCATCATCGCGGCCCCCACGGTCCCGCTCTGGCTGATAACCGCCACCCGACCTTTTCCCGTCAGCAGGGGCCAGGACGCGCACAACGGGTGCCAGGGATTGTTCACCCCCTGGCAGTTGGGCCCTAAAATTCTGATTCCGTACCGCCGGGCGGTTTCCATCACGCTCTGCTGAAGATCCTCCCCTTCCCTGCCGGTCTCAGCGAATCCACCGGTTATGATGATGGCCGCTTTCACCCCTTTTTCACCGCAATCGGATATGGCCTGAGGCACAAACCGACTCGGTATGATCACCACCGCCAGATCCACTTGCCCGGAAATCTCACGGACATTTTTTGAGCACCGGATTCCCGAAATCACCTCACTTTTAGGATTTACCGCATAGATCCGCCCGGGGAATTTTCCGTCAATCAGATTTTTCAGGATTACGTGCCCCAGTTTGTCCGGATGTTCGGATGCACCGATCACAGCCACACTTTCAGGTTGGAAAAACGCCGACATGTTCTTCGAAGTCATGCTTTGCCTCCTCCCGATGGTAATTAGAACATCAGATATTAAACGACAGGTTACGTATGTATGGCGGGAATCTTAAAAAAATTCTGTTTTCGTGTTTATCTTACCGGGTTTTGTTATGTCCGGTTTCAAAAATCATGAGGAGATATGGGAATAATGTCTAAATTCATCATACCACTACCGATTCCGGCGGATCAAACCGAAATCGATAGCGGCATTTCATTTTCAAGTGGTGTGACTGCTTTATGCTTTGGATCAAATCGCTTCCACACGCTGTCCCACAAACGGTGCAGCCCCCTGTTCAATCACTCTGGCCCGGCAGATATTCTGATCGACCGATACCACTTCTGCCAGAACGTTTCCGGTCAGAGTTTTAAACCGGAGACCGGCGCTGACGCCCTCCCGGCTGCCGATATTCAGCACCAGGGCATCCTTTTCAATCTTTTGAATCCCGGCACGCAAAGGATACTGTTTATCGATTTTATTCAGAATCTGTTTTGCCAGCTGATTGGCCGGTTCCGATACCGGCACCAGGCTCCCGAAAGATTCGGACACTGACGCGGTGATACGCCCGGTTTCGGACTCGATCAACCGGAGGGATATCTGCGTCTGCGGCCCGGAATATATGACATTTCCGAAAAGCACCAGACGGGCCGCCATGAGTTTACCCAGAGAAAGGGCGGTTCGGCGGTCTGTCAGACGGGAGGAACCGATCTTCAATTCTTCCATGAGTTTGTCCAGCAGTGCCCGTTCGACCAGCCGGACACGCGGATGATTCAGCAGCTGTTCGCTGAGACCGGCCCCCAGCAGACGTTCCCGGCCTTCGTCCGGGCTGTGCCCCTGCGTAGAGATGTCCATCACCCAGAGCGTCAGGGGCCTGGACGTCCACCCATCCGATACAACTGCCTCCGGGGAAGATTCCAATTTCTGCAACAATTCGTCAACCATCTGATCGATACGTTTCTGCCTTGCCTGACTGCCGGCGTACGCCACTTTGTCTGAAATTTCCCGAATCGTTGCCGACAGCACCGGATCATCAGGCATCTGTTCACCGGCCGTTCTCAGACACACTAATGCCTGTTCCAGGTTTCCGCCCTTTTCCAGGAGCATCGCCTTCGGCACCAGCCCGCTTCTACCCCCCGGATCGGTTTCAGATGCCAGCTGGTAATATTCCATGGCCTTGTCGGTATTATTCCGGATGGAGGCAATACGCCCCAGGCCGACATACGCCCGGGCCAGCTCCTGTTTTGTCCCCTTAGCTGCTTCCAGGACCTGCCGGAAAGCAGCATCCGCCTCATCGAGCCGCCCGCTTCGAAGGTGAATATCCCCCAGCATGACATAAGCGGACCTGAATTCGGGATATTTTTGAGACAGGGTGGTTCCGGCTGTCAGCGCCTGATCGAACTCGCCCTGCTGATACAGCCTCTCGGCTTGTGTTTTCAGCGTCATCATTCGGTGCCCCACCAGCTTTGGATATCCCCACACAGCTGCCAGAACGATTACCAGCAACGCGGCCGCCATCCGGATTCGACTCCGTTTACTTTTTTTGTGGCCGGCACCCGATCCGCTGATTTCAATTTCCGGGGATCGGGTTCTCTCGCGGTAGGAACGCCGGTTACCCGGCGCCCCCCGCACAGTCCCGGACGTGCGGTTTTCCCGCATCCGGTTCTTCGGTTGCACTCGCTTTCGCGTAAAACATTTGC
>Ga0272441_10002495_pt1 | contig 36981 bp, 33 predicted proteins | sample SSMProp6N_FD_193582 | JGI IMG/M metagenome (GOLD analysis project Ga0272441, IMG submission 193582) | Marine sediment archaeal communities from Little Sippewissett salt marsh, Falmouth, MA, United States - SSM-Prop-6N | ecosystem: Environmental > Aquatic > Marine > Wetlands > Sediment ...
CCGGAGTCAATATATTGAAAAAATCCCGCCATTGTTCCTGAGAAAGCTCGTATTTCATTAAATAAAAGGCTTTATAGCCTGTAGGATACCGCCAGTTATCAATAGAACCATCATAATCATTATCCAAACCTTTATTTCCATCAATACGAACTGCCGTTTCCAATTGATCATCATCATCTGCATTAACAGCTACCTTGACGATCACCGAATCACTGGTGATAGTAACAGGATTGTTGATCCCAGGCAGACGAAAATTGCGTGAACTTCCCCCATCTCCCAAATCATAGCTACCTTCGGGAATATAAACCATTTCAATCCCAAAGACCTTAAGAAGTATCTGGTCGCTGTCAGACGCGCCAAAGGAAGAGTAATCCACGGCAAGGCGAACACCTATGGACTGAAACGTTCCGGTCCCGGCTGTTTTTCTTCTTAAAAAAGCGCCCACTTTATCCGATGGGACCTTGATATCGAGGTCTTCGTTTGAGCCGGGATCTGTGTCTGCGGGATTAAGGCCTGCGGTCTTGAGGTTGGCATGTTCATATCCCTCTCCTCCTCCTCCATAATCATCACAGGTTTCTTCACATGCTTTGACAAAAACCCAAACCGCATCATGATTGACATCATCCCTCCAGGAATTGTCCCAGCTGACATCAAATTCGACAACAACCGTATCAGCACCCGGATCCCTGTCTTCTAAAGAAACATTGCTGATGCTAAGATTGTTGGCCAATGAAACGGAACCGGTGAAAAAAAGAAAAAATGAGGTAATAATAAGAAAGGAAATATTAAGAATTGCTTTTCTTTTTTTGTGCATCCCCTTCACCCGTAAAACTTGCGGAGTTTTAGCCATAACAAAAAGGCATTTATTGCTTCGAGATTTTTTGTTCTTCGCCTGTTCTGTCCTGGCTCATGATCTCCTTTTAATAAGTGTATAATATTTCAAAGCAACTATCAATAATAATAGGGCTTTCCTTTTTCTGAAAATTTAAGAGAAAATTTTGCGCTTTATAAAAAACCGGTGTTCTTCTAATAATTGAATTATTGACCGTACCATGATATATTCTTAATATAAAAGAAAATCAAAGAATATGACAGAACAAATTACAGAAAATATCAGCGAAGCCCTTAAAAAAAAATATAAACAAAAAGGCGCCCAGCAATTAACCTTGGCCGAATATTTGGCGAACAAAAAAAAGGCCAAAAAAAGGAAGGGACAGATCCCCACCCATATCAAAATCATCCTTGCAACGCCTTTTTTGATCATTTTTTGTTTTGGCATATTCTTTATTCCTTACATGCTTTACCTCATTGCAACAAGCCCTTTGGCACCAGAAAACCCGGACAAGAACGAAACAAAAACAGAGAATCCCTCCCGGATCTCCCCATAGGCTTATTATTGCTTTTATAAACCATTTTTCTAAAGAATGTCTGCATTTTTTAATATTATTTTATTGCCTGATTGGATTTGCGAGACTATACTTACATTGAACGAAAAAATCTTTCCTGTTTAACAAAAAAGAATATTTTATGTTATTCAATATTGTTGATATTTTCTGTATTCTTCTTGCCTTGTTCTATCTTTGGCGGGGATGGAAAACCGGCATTCTCCGCTGCTTCATCAGTCCTATTTTTTTTACCATCTTTTTTATAATCAGCATTATTGTCCTTGACGTAACAAATAACATTTTCTTGTGCACACAAATCGTTGTTCTCGGCACCCTTTTTTGCTCAGTGCTTGTCAATATTTTCATTCTTATCGGACGCAGAAGCATTTCCAAAGAATTCCGTAATTATGTGTTTTGGGGAAGCCGCCTCGCAGGAAGCATGGTCAGTCTATTATGGAAAGGAAGTATTACGATGGTTATTGTGCTTCTTGTGGCCGTACTCCCGGGAAGAACTTTTGCCATCAAAAATCTACAGAAGAAAATCGTGGCATCACAAACCTATGGCCTTGTTAACATCTATATTGTCCAGAGGATATGTGCCGTCGATCGTTATCTAAAAACGATTTCCATCGTCCTTTCGCCCGAATTTTGCGAACGATTGATATCTGAAGACGATTATGCGCGATTTTACGGGGCTCCCAAGGTTATGGACTTACGGCAGGATGACAGTTTGGCAATACAAATCAGAAAAAAACAAGTCTTTCATATTTTCTTCAATCCTGTTGTCGCCAATGTAACGCGCGATAAAAACTTAATGGAGCGTCTAACGAATATCATCAAAAAAGTTTTGGCCTCTCAAACCTGTACTCAAGACTAAAAAACTTGCCTCTCCCAAGAAAAAAGCCTGCAGCTTGCTCCCTCTTTATTTCCCAATGCAGAAATTCGAAAAAATATTATCCAAAAGATCCACATCGATATGGCGCCCTGTTATCATATCCAGAGAGTTGATGGCCCCTTTGATTTCCTCAGAAATAAACTCTTGAGATAAATTTTGCTTCAAAAAATTTTCGGCTTTAGAGACAGCCATAAGGGCATCCTTCAACGAGCTAATATGGCGCAAGTTGCTAATCAAAACCCCTCCCATATCAAAAGTAATTCCTCCCAGGGCATCATCAACAATCATGTCTGTCAGCTCATCAATGCCTTCTTTTTTGAGCACCGAGATATGCACCGACTTTTTGCCTGGCATCAAAGACAGAATACAAGAGCCATCCAGTTGGACATCCAAATCACATTTATTGATTACCACGATGACGTTCTGGCCAGTAAGTTTGTTTGCCAAATCTCGATCTTCTTCTGAAAGTCTTTGGCTGGCATCGACAAGAAAAAGAACGATGTCGGCACTTTGCGTATACAGCCGGCTTCTGTTGACCGCTTCTTCTTCAATAATATTCTGAGGCTTAAGAATCCCCGCCGTATCAATAACTTGAAAAGGAACTCCTTTTATCTGCAATGACTCTTCAATAGTATCCCTTGTTGTCCCGGCAATTTCGCTGACAATCGCTCGCGGTGACTTAAGAAGAACATTGAGCAATGACGACTTTCCCACATTAGGTTTTCCACAAATAACAATTCTTATCCCCTCTTTGAAAATCTTACCCTGATGGCTGGAATCCAATAATTTTTGAATCTTACGTTCTGCCGATTCAAGAGAATTGAAGAAATTATGTTTTCCTTTCCATGCTGTATCTTCATCCGGAAAATTGACTTCCGCCTCAAGTTGCGCATAAACATTCATCAAATCTTCTCTAATTTCCTCGAGTTTAAGTGTCAAGTCGCCTTTTAATTGATTGGTACTCAGCCTTAAAAAAGCCTCTGTCTTGGATTGGATGATATCAAGCACCGCTTCTGCCTGGGTAAGATCAATACGCCCATTTAAAAATGCCCTCTTTGTAAATTCTCCCGGCTCAGCCAGTCTTGCTCCCAGGTCAATCGCCAAAGAAAGGATTGCTTTTAAGGCAACGCTGGAGCCATGAGAATTGATTTCAACAACATCTTGCTTTGTATAAGTTTTAGGAGCCCGCATCACCGTGATAAGGACCTCATCAATAATTCCCTTTTTGTCTCTTTTCTTATCAACAATGATTCCGTAATGAACAGTGTGGCTTGGGGCTTTTCGAAGATCACAGCTTCCCTTAGCAACAAACATTTTGTTGGCAATTGACAAGGCCTCTTTCCCGCTTAAGCGCACAATCCCAATCCCACCCAATCCAAGAGGCGTGGATATGGCTGCAATGGTATCATCTAAAGGATTCAATTTGTTCATAAAAACCTCAGTTGCTATTTTTCGAAGGATATCTCCTCATAAAATCTCTTGCCTCTGCCACAAGAAAAAGGGACCCGCAAACCAAAATAATGCCTGTTTCTTTGGATGTCCGGAGGGCTAATTCCATAGCTTCAGATACATTTGTAGTTCGTTCTAAAAATTTCCCTTCAAAAAATGCCTGTATCTCCTCTTCCTGAAATGAGGCCGCACGCGGATGATTTGCCTTTGTTAGAATAACCTTGTCTGCGTTGGATGTCAAATGCTTGATAATTCCTCTTTTATTTTTATCCTCGGATATCCCTAAAACCAATATTATTTTCTCTTGAGGAAAAAGGGAGTTGAGTGTCTTTTCTATCTTAAAAGCCGAATCAGGATTATGCGCACAATCCAGAATCACCGTTGGGTTATGCTGCACGATTTCAAATCGAACCGGCCAAAAAACAGAAGCAACGCCTTCTTCAATAGATTTTTTATTGATGGTGTGCCCTTCCAAGATAAGCGCTTCTATGATGCCAACGGCTAAGGCCGCATTGGCCGCCTGATGCTCTCCTAGAAGAGGAGTTTTTAGACGATACGAATCCTTCAGCCCCTTCACTAGAACTTCCTGGCCTTCCATATTTTGATTAAGACATTGATAAAAAATATGCTCCCCTATGCAAAACATTCGGCTTTTCATTTGAGCACATCTTTTTTTTATCACATCAAAAACTTCCTTTTGCTGCTGGGAGCAAATAGCATATTTGTTCTTTTCTTTGATAATAGCACTTTTTTCATAAGCAATGGCTGGAAGGGAATTGCCGAGCTGCTGTGTATGCTCCAAACTGATAGAGGTCAAGGCACAAACAGGTGCATCAATGACATTGGTCGCATCAAGCCTTCCTCCAAGGCCCACCTCAAAAATAGCAAAATCAACTTTTTGCTTTTGGAAGTAATAAAGAGCCAAGGCTGTGAGCACTTCAAAATAACTTAAAGAGCCGAATTTTTCCCTATGGCGCATCGCCTCAAGCGAAGGTTTGATTTCCTCTAATATTATTCTCATATCCGTATCAGAAATGCTGTCGCAAAAGATGCCGCTATGGCTAGGTTCCTTTTTTGAGGAAAGAAGGCGAATACGTTCGTTCACATCTTGAATATGCGGAGAAGTAAATAGCCCGATTTTGTATCCCGCTTGTTTCAGGATGTTGGCGACAAAGGAACAAACGGACCCTTTTCCTTTGCTTCCCGTCACATGAACAAATTTTAAATGTTGTTGAGGATTGCCTAAACGCTCAAGAAGGTTTTTAATTCGATCCGGCTTTAATTCGGAGGAAGATAACTGGTTTCTCTTAAGTTCATAATTAATGAATGAATCAAGATAAGTTTGTATCGTGGTAGGAACCATCTGACTTAATGTTCCTGGGGGCTGGGGAATAGTTACTAGCAAGTCCTAAGTTACTAACAAATCCCTAGTTCCCCGTCCCTAGTCCCTAATATTTTTTCATCTCTTAATGTTTGAAATGTCTTATCCCCGTCGTCACCATGGCAATTCCTGCTTTATCACAAGCCCTGATCACCTCTTTATCGGCAATAGAGCCGCCTGTCTGAATAATCGCCTTAATGCCTGCCTGGGCAGCTATTTTAATATTGTCCGTCTTGGGAATAAATGCATCAGAAATCAGACAAGCATTCTTTGCCTTTGACTTTGCTTTAGAGATTGCAATTTTAACGCTTTCAACGCGGCTTGTCTGCCCACAGCCGATTCCAACCGTCTTTTTTCCTTTAACCAGAATAATGGCATTGGAACGAATGTGTTTGATGACTTTCCATCCAAAAAGCAAGGACTCAATTTGTGCAGCATTCGGTTTTTTCTTGGTGACAACCTGCAAATCTTCTTTTTTAATGTCCGCCCGGTCTTTTTCCTGCATTAATAATCCGCCATCAATATGTTTATAGTCATAACGACCTTTATCGCACTTTCTGAAGTCTATGACGATGATGCGCAAATTTTTCTTTCTGGAGAGCAATTTCAATGCCCCTGTTGCATATTCGGGAGCAATAATGCATTCCATAAACCCACTTTTTACAATCAGCTGAGCCGTTTTTAAATCAACTTTTCTGTTTAAGCCGATGATACCCCCAAAAGCCGACAAGGAATCACATTCCCATGCCTGTTTATAGGCAAAGGCCAAAGATTTATCCTCGGAACCCCCTGTTGGGTTATTATGTTTAATGATAACGGCCGCAGGATCTTTAAAATCCCTGACAACACAAACGGCTGCATTCAAATCCAGCAAATTATTAAAAGATAATTCTTTGCCGTGGAGTTGTTTGATCTTGGCGAGACCTTTAACGTCTTCATGAGAACTATAAAAGGAAGCGGCCTGATGCGGATTCTCCCCGTATCTTAAATCCTGAATCTTTTTGTACCTTAAAATAACTTCCCGCGGAAGGCCTGAAAAATCCCCTCCCTTGGTGCGGTTATCCAAATAATTAAAAATAATGCTGTCATAATGTGCCGTATGCTGAAAAACTTCAACCGCAAGATTTGTTAAAACAGAATCGGACAATAAGCCGCTATTGTTTTTAAGTTCATTCAAAATTTCTTTGTATTTTTTAGGATTACAGATAACGGCAACGTTTTTGAAATTTTTCGCCGCTGACCTGAGCATAGAAGGGCCGCCAATATCAATATTTTCAAGGGCATCAAAGAGAGAAACATTTTTTTGCGTCACTTTCTCAAAAGGATAAAGATTCACAACGACCATGTCGATAGTCTCAATCTTATGATTTTTGAGCTGCTCCATGTGGTTGGGTTTATCCCTAAGCGCAAGAAGCCCGCCATGAATGGCCGGATGAAGAGTTTTAACGCGCCCGTCAAGGATCTCCGGAAATCCCGTGTAGTCTGAAACCTGCCTGACAGGAATGCCGGCTCCCTTAATCGAAGCTGCCGTGCCTCCGGTAGAAACAATCTCGATCCCCAGCTCATTTAAGCCTTTTACAAAATCAATGAGACCCGTTTTATCCGAAACGCTAATAAGAGCCCTTTGGACTTTGATCATACGGCACCTCTGCTGGCAATCGGTAAATGTATGAAATTTTTATTGATTAAGGTTTCTTGATCGAACATGCAACTATTAAACAAGATATGTTTTTATGAAGAGAAATGGATTGCGAGCCAGCCCCTTTCGAAAGGGGCTGGCTTAATTATCGTGAACCTTTTCTACGTCTTTTTTTCTCTGATGGTTTGGAATAATAGCGCCTCTCCTTGATCTCGACGAGAAAGCCTTCCTTCTGACACTGCTTTTTAAAAAGCCGCATGGCCTTTTCAAAACCACCTTTATCGGAAACTTTTACTTCAACCATAATATTATCTCACCCACCTTCCAGGTAGAAGCATCATTGCATTTTCTCTCTATTTGTTTTACTTCCTTAGAGATACGTTATTATATTATACTTTTTTGAAAAGTAAAGAAACAATATTTAGATAGCGCTTGCCCCTTCCTCTCCCGTCCTAATCTTATATAATTGCTCGAGTTCAAAAACAGCAATTTTGCCGTCTCCTGTTGTTCCTGCCCGGGCAATGCGCATAATCATATCAATAATCTTATCCACTTGAAATTCATCCGCATAGATTTCAATTTTTTTCTTTTTCTGTAGACCATTCCTATGATGACCGAATCCAGAGGCCTCCGTTACCGTAATCCCGCCAATGCCAGAAGTTTCCAAAGCTTGCAGAACCTCCCCGAATTTTCTTTCTCGAATAATGGCTTCAATCTTTTTCATGAATCGTCACCTTCCCTTTTTACAAATCAAATTATTTTTAGCGGCGCTATAATAGCACATAGAGAATATAACGTCAATCACAGGATTGATAGCAAAAAAGGATTTTAGATAGGATCGTGATGGATATATTGTTTCCCTTCGTAGTTGCGAAGGAAATACTTGTTGTTCTCTTGAGAAACAATGTAATTGGGACTAACAGGAATCTTTCCGCCTCCGCCAGGCGTATCAATAACAAAAGTAGGGATCGCATATCCGGTTGTATGTCCGCATAAATTCTCCATAATCTTGATGCCCACAGATAAGGGAGTACGAAAATGACTGGAGCCTACAATAGGATCGCACTGGTAAAGATAATAAGGCTTGACCCGCACTTTAAGGAGTTCATGCATTAATCTTTTGATGATTTTGGGATCATCGTTGATCCCCTTTAAAAGGACTGTCTGGCTTCCCAAAGGAATCCCATTATCTGCCAAAGAATCACAGACGACTTTAACACGAGGCGTAATTTCCTTAAAATGATTAAAATGGATACTCATCCAGACAGGCCCGTACTTTTTAAGAACATCGATAAGCGGCTGATCAATTCTTTGCGGTAAAGTTACCGGAACCCGTGTCCCAATACGTAAAAACTCAACATGAGGAATTTCTTTAATACTTTTAACAAGATGTTCCAAAAGTTCATTGCTAAGCATTAAAGGGTCCCCTCCGGAAATCAAGACATCCCGAATTTGTTTGTTGGATTTGATATATTCAATAGCTTTTTCATACGTATTTGTATTGAGTGTCCTGTGGCTATCACCTACCATGCGCGAACGCGTACAGAAGCGGCAGTACATCGCACACATCTCGCTTACCAAAAACAAAACCCTATCAGGATAACGGTGAACAAGCCCATGAACCGGTGAATGAGAATCCTCACCGCAAGGGTCCACCATTTCTTCGTCCGAAACTTTCATCTCATGGCTTGTGGGAATACACTGTTTTCTGATAGGACAATGAATATTGTCTTTCTCCATCAAACTTGCAAAATAAGGAGTTATCGACATGTGTAGCTTACTGCCCACCCCATCAATGCCTTCCTCTTCTTCCTGGGTCAATTCAATGATCCTAGAAATAATTTCTTTACAACGAATCCTGTTCTGCAGCTGCCAGCGCCAATCTTCCCAATTTTCCTGAGTCGCCCCATCGAAAAGCTGAAGAATGTTTCGTTCTTCCTGAGATAATTCGCCAGGCGACCCTAAGAAAACATCTTTTCTTAAGTTGCTGTTTTTTTCCGTTATCTTTAAGTTTAATGGATTCATTTTTTTAATTAACCGGAACCATCCCGTATCTTTTGGAAGCAATATCCACGATTCTGTTTATAGTCTTTTCGTATGTTGAACCCAACATTTTAGGAAAAATATAAAACACATCTTCATGGCCTAAATTAGGCAAAGGATTGATTTCCAAAACATAAGGATTGCCTTCTTGGTCTACGCGAAAATCAACTCTCCCCATGTCTTTGCAGTCAACACATCGAAAAACCTTAACAGCCAAAGCTTTCAATTGATTCTCAAGCTCCTCAGAAATTTCTGCAGGACAAAGATACTTTAAGCTGTCCGAAAATATTCTTGAGAAAGTGTAAAATTGGTCCCCCAGTTCTGTCTTTCCATCAATGCTCACCTGAACGGGAGGCATTGCTTCGGCATCCTCATTTCCCATGACCGCCACTGTAAACTCCTTGCCCCTAATAAATTCCTCAATTAAAGCAGGCTGATTATATATTTCAGTGACTCGTTTGACTTGCCGTCTTAATTCTTCACGATCCTCAACGCGGGATTCCTCGCTAATCCCTTTGGAGGAGCCTTCCTGGCTTGTTTTGACCATCAAAGGATATCGAAGGCCATTCATGTTCTCAATATCACTGAGATTTTTGGCAACAAAAAACCGGGGAGTAGGAATCCCATCGGCCAAAAAACATTTTTTCGCCATAACTTTATCTAGGGTAAGTGCCAACGTCATTCCGTCAGACCCAATATAAGGAATACCTTTCATCTCAAGAAGAACAGGAACCTGACTTTCCCGATTCCGACCTTTGACTCCCTCACAAATATTAAAAACAATATCCACATCCAAATTATCTATTTGGGAAAGCAGCTTTCCAACATCACCGAGCCGGCTAACCTCATGGCCTCCGGACTCCAAGGCTTCAATAATTTGATCTAGCGTTTGCGGCTTATCGTATTCGGCATTGGCATCCCTGGGATCACTTTCCGCAAATGACCAATCAGTTTTTAAATTGTATGTTATTCCTATTTTCATTTTCGTATTTACTTTGCACTTATAGAGCGAGTGAAGCTCGCGAATATAAGTGTTAAGAAAATACGCCCCGATCCCGACCTGTTGGGAGAGGGGTTTCCATATTCATTTCACTTGTATTCGCCGAGCGAGTTCGGTTCCACTTTTATTTTATCGACCCTCGCTAAAACTAGGATGTTGTATTTTCTTTGCACTTATAGAGCGAGTGAAGCTCGCGAATATAAGTGTTAAGAAAATACACCCCGATCCCGACTCATCGGGAGAGGGGTTTCCACTTTAATAATCCAAAAATATATTGAAATCCCTCTCTCTCGTTCGGGATGATGATGCCTAATACTTGTGTCCACTCCGTTCCACAAGCATAAGGCATCATCAACAAAAAAAGGACCTCGTCTATTAACTAAGGTCCTCTTCCGTTATCTATGTTTTTTTCAATGCTATAATTCTCCCCTTAACTAGCAGAATCCTTGAAAAAAAGCCATTTTATGCTTTCAATAATTTCTGTAAATTTAAATCTGTTGTAGAGATTATATTCCATAATCCTTCCCCTAGTAAAGCTTACATATTCTTTTAACATGACAGCATAAGCATGTCAAGATTTTTCAAACTAAATTGCAAATAAATCACCCATTAAGGCAAGCCATATTTGAGTGAAAAAACAACCATGACCAATGTCAATGCGATAACAATGGCGACCGTAAAAATAGAAATGATATTAAAAAAACGGCTATTGGTGAATTCCCCCATAATCTCTTTGTCATTAATAAGAAACAACATAAAAATAAGAATAAAGGGAAGCAAGATTCCATTTCCCACTTGAGAAAAATACATGATGCTCATCAAGGGAAAATGAGGAAGAAGAACAACTCCTGCGCCGATAACAATAATCGCCGCATACAGCCCAAAAAATTGAGGGGCCTCTTCATAACGCTTGTCAACGCCGGCATCCCATCCCATTCCCTCGCAAATACAATAAGCCGTCGACAGAGGCAAAATGCATGCCGCAAAAATTGAGGCATTGAACAAGCCAAAAGCAAAAAGCCATGTTGCATAGTTGCCCGCCAAAGGCCTTAGAGCAAGTGCCGCATCTTTGGCTGTTTCAATATGCACGCCCTGTTGAAATAAAGTTGCCGCACAGGCAACCACAATAAAAAAGGCAACCGCGGGAGCCAAAATACATCCGCCAATCACATCCAAGCGAACATGCTTATAGTCTTCTATCGAAATCCCCTTCTCGACAATAGAAGATTGCAGATAAAACTGCATCCAAGGAGCAATCGTCGTTCCGATGACGCCTACAAGCATAATCGAATACTTAAGATCAAAATCGATTTTTGGTGCAAACGTCTGCTGGGCAACTTGTGTCCAGTCGGGTTTGGCAATAAAACCGGAGATGACATAGGCAATGTAGAAAAAACACGCAAAAAGAAATATTTTCTCAACGGATTTATACGTCCCTCTTAAAACCAAAAACCACACGCTAAATGCCGCCAAAGGAACCGAGAAAAATTTGCTGATATGAAAAATTTCCAAACTCGCCGCCACTCCGGCGAACTCCGCCATAACATTGGTGAGGTTGACCACCAACAGAACCAACATCAAATAAAATGTCACTTTAACGCCGAAATTTTCTCGAATCAAATCCGCCAGCCCTTTGCCTGTTGCTACGGCCATGCGCGCGCACATTTCCTGAACAATGATAAGTGCCAATGTAATGGGAATCAACGACCATAACAAGGTATAGCCAAAGTGCGCCCCGGCCAAAGAATAGGTCGCAATCCCGCCAGCGTCATTGTCCACATTGGCCGTTATAATCCCCGGACCCATAATCGCCAGGAAAATGGCAATGTTTTTGACAAACCTGTTTTCTTTGACCCATGCAATAAATTTTTTCACCCCGCCTCTCCTTTTCCAATTCTTTCAAAATATCTCTCTTTGATTTGTCCCCGCTCATCAATGAGAGGCGGGGTTCACCCAGCTCCTCATAACGAGGGGCGGGGTTCATCTTAAACCAACTTATCTTTATATTTGCTCCAAGCCAATGCTATTAGCTCTTCCATAACGTCATCAGTGGTAATAACGCCTTGAAGAATATCTTCTTCATCTAAGACAGGAATAGAGGAGAATTTATACTTTTCCAAAAGAAGTGCGATCTCTTCCATGCCATCATCCGTCCGCACAAAAACTTTAGGCGAATAGCATGTTTCTAGGATGGGTTTATCGGGATCTTCGTTGATAAACTGCCGCAACGAAGTTGCCCCCAGCAGATGATCCTTACTATCGACAATATAAATATGATAAATATTCCCCGGATAGCTAACATTCTCTTTGATCAAAGAAAGGGCATCTTTGACTTTTGCATCTTCTTCTAAAGAAAGATATTCTGTGGTCATCAAGCCACCGGCAGAGTCCTTGGCAAATCCGAGGAGCTTGCGCAATTCTTTAGATGTCTGCGATTCCATCAAGCGCATCAGTTGGCGGGTCTTATCTTTCGGTAAAGAAAGAAGAAGGTCAGTGGCCTCATCCGCAGGGATATTTTCGATTAAGTTGACGGCTTCTCTGTCATCCATATGATCGATCAAATCATTTTTTTCCTGAGTTGCCAAATCCGCAAAAACTTTCCGTTGCACATCAACATCCAATGATTTAAAAAGCGACAACTGTTCAAAGATATCCAAATCCTCCATGATTTCTGCAAGTTCGGTAGGGGGTATTTGTGACAGCTTCTTTCTCACGACATCCAGTCGTAAAACGTTTTTATAGCGGCCAGAGGTCAAAACTTGTGTATTTTTCCACGGGATAAAATCTTCCCTGATTAAATACGCCGCTTTCGGACTAAAAAGACGTATCAAAGTATCGACAAGCGAGGCATATCCCAACCGACGAAGCAAAGCACGCAAGCCGATATCCACGTGCGCCGGATAAAGATGATTATCAATCCTCAAAAGATGTACGTCATTGACGCGGACCACTTTCTGATGATCCGTATCAACAACCTGCTGGTCTAAAATATCATTGCCAAGCGTAAAGTCATATTTAAGATGTGTTCTTTGAAAATGGATTTGTTCTTTTGCGATCTTCAGCTTGAAATCTTCGTTGATGGCAACTACATCGTCCACGTTGATGTGCGCATATTCCTTCTGGAAAAAGTTTTTCGTTCTTCTTGCGATATAAGCCTCGGGGCGTGGATACACTTCATCGCTCATCCTCATGGCAATGTCAGACAGCCTGCCTATGACAACATCATTGCAATCAACAATTTTGCTGTTTAAGATTTCTGATAAATAAACGAATAATTTCATGATAACCTTTTTTATTCCGTCGATGGTCAACAAATGAATAGTCCACAAAAAATCTGAACTATTTGTCATAAACTATAGACGGGTGACCGAAAGCCTTCTTTATCTACTGCGCCCTACTCCCTGCCGTTTACAGAATTGTAACACAGGACACTTGGAACACAAAGGTGAAATCGGCCTACATACATTTTGTCCCCAGGCCACTAAAAGAGCATTATAATGAATCCAGTATTTCTTAGGTAATTTGCCGCGTAAGGCAAACTCTGTTTCTTCCGGCGTTTTCGTTCTGACATAACCAAAACGGTTGGAAATACGATGCACATGTGTATCCACACAAACAGCCGGCTTCCCAAAACCTTCCGTTAAAACAAGATTGGCTGTCTTTCTTCCTACCCCCTTGAAAGTAAGAAGTATATCTATCTCATCCGGCACTTTCCCTTTAAAATCATTGAGCAAACGCAAACAAATACCTCGAATCGTATTTGCTTTTGTCTTATAAAATCCAACCGGATAAATCGCTTTTTCGATTTGTTGAATACTCAACTTGACTAATCCAGCCGGCGTTTTAGAAAGAGCAAACAAACGTTTTGATGCCCCGAGCGTTGTCTCATCTTTGGTGCGCAAACTCAAGATACAGGAGACCAGGACTAAAAAAGGACTTTTCCATTTTCTTCCCACAAGTGTTACCGCCGGCTTGGGAAGACCCTTGAGCGCCTTGGTCAACAACGCAATAACTTGGTCAATATTATCATTATCTACACGAGCCACTTCGGATTTTTTCTATCAATTTTTTAGGAATACCGATATCGAGGACAACAACTTTTCCCGTTACTTCCGGGCCGTGCTTTTGGGTAAAACCTTTTTTGGCATAAGCAAAAGTTATGGTCTTCTGAGCTTTAATACATATGCCATAAATTTCTCCTGTTGTCCCGTCGAGTCCGGATGGGATATCAATGGCAATAATTTTCTTTTTCGCCTTGTTCAAAAACTCAATAACACTTTTAAAAGGGTCATGGATAACCCGACTCAAGCCTGTCCCAAAAAGAGCATCAACAAGAATATCAGCCTTTTTAATTTCCTTTTGTATGTTTTTATCAATTTTTGCCATTTCAACGACAGGATATTTGCATTTCTTAAGAATGCGATAATTAATCAAAGCATCATTTTTCAACCCGTTGCTTTTGCCCACCAAAAATACTTTTGCATGAACTCCCGCATTGATCAGATGCCTTGCAATAACAAACCCATCCCCTGCATTATTTCCCAGTCCGCAAAAAATGCACGCGTGTGCATTTTTTTTCCTTTTGATGTCTTTTATAATTTCTCTGGCTGCTTTCGATCCTGCATTTTCCATCAGGCAGAGGGATGGGATGCCAATTCTTTCTATGGCAAACCGATCCAGCCACTGCATTTGCTCAACGGTTATTGATTTTACTTTAGTCATAATAGGATTAGTAATATTAATAGAAATAGAAATTGAACAACGAGATAGTATAAGCTAAATTGGTGAAAAAAGAAAGAGTAAAATCTTGAGCTAATAACGGAAAAGGGGAAGGGCTTAGATAGAGACGTAACCCATTTCTTCTAAGAGAGATCCGTCGTCTCTCCATTTTTTCTTTTGTTTAACGAATATTTCCAAAAATATCTTGCTTTCAAGGAGATCTTCCAATTCTTCGCGAGCTTGTATACCAACCTTCTTCAAGATCTGTCCGCTTTTTCCTATCACGATTTTCTTTTGTGATTCGGATTCAACAACAATCAGAACCCGCAAATATAAAGTTTTTCGCCTGCGGGGTTCTATGCTTTCAATAATCACCGCCAGAGAATGCGGGATTTCATGCCGCATGATATTGAGTAATTTTTCTCTGACGATATCGGCGATCACCATCCTCTGAGGAACATCATAGAGAGTATCTTGCGGATAAAGCGCAGGCCCCTTGGGTAAAAAAGAAAACAGAAAATCAAATAATTTATCTATATTGATGCCTTCTTTCCCTGAAAGAGGAAGTAATGTCAATTTTTTCAACTTCGTTGCAGGTTTTCCCGAGACACGTTCCCATAGTTGGATATAGTCGGGAATATATTTTGTCTTGATGTCCACCTTGTTGAGTCCCAGGATCACAGAAATTTTGGAAGCCAGTAATTTTTTTACGATCTCTTCCTCCTCTTTTCCAACCGGATCTTTTGTGTCCACAAGATGTATAATACAATCCGTATCTTCGATCATGGCATAAGCCGCTTTATTCATATACTTATCTAGTCGATCCCTGTTGGCATGAACACCTGGTGTATCCACAAAAACAATTTGCCCTCTCTGGTCGCTATAAATCCCTCGCACCTGATTGCGCGTGGTCTGGGGAACATTGGAGACGATAGCCACCTTTTCGCCCATAAGGCGATTAAGAAGTGTCGATTTTCCCACATTCGGCCGGCCAACGATGGCTACCATGCCACTCCGATAACTTTTATTGTTTTTCTTCTTCATGAGCTCATTTCCCCGGAGGGCTTATATATTTTATAAATTTCTTTGCTCTTTTGTTAACTTCGACCAAAGTCAAATTCTGCGTCTTGGACATCCCAAAACTTTCGACGTTAAAAGACGAAAGAACCGTCGCATAAATAGCCGCTTTTTTAAGTGTCGTCTGGTTAATCTTTTTTACGCTAGAAAGATATCCCATAACGCCTCCGGCAAATGTATCTCCGGCACCGGTGGGGTCAACCACCTTTTCGACAGGATACGCAGGAAAAGAGAACATGAACTGGTCCGTCAAGAATACTACTCCATGCTCTCCTTTTTTCAAAATGATCATTTGAGGCCCCATCCTCTTTAAGGCTTTGATTGCCTTGATCAGATTGGTCTCGCCCGTAAGCATGCGGGCCTCGCCGTCATTCAAGACAAAAAGATTGACTTTTTTAATCAATTTTATAAGCGGTTTTTTCTGAAGTTCTATCCAAAGATTCATGCTGTCTAAACCAACCAGATGAGGATTCTTCATCAATTGCAGCATCTTCATTTGTATTTCCGCATCGTAATTGGCCAGAAAAAGATTTTTTATGTTCCTTTGCATATTTGTAATTTGAGGAACATAGTCAACCAGAACGCCCAATTCCGTCGCACGCGTTAATGCGGTATTGAAATCCTCTTGTTTGTATTCCCCTTCCCAGTGAAAAGATGGGCCGTGAACAATTCTTAGTGATTCAATATTGATCTTCTTTCTCTTGAATAATTCCAGATGTGCTTGGAGAAAATCCTTCCCAACAACGCCTACCAAATGAATATTTGAAAAAAGCCTTGCACTCATAGAAAAATGAGCAGCAGACCCGCCCAGCATATCTTTTCTTACCCCGGATGGTGTTTTTACATCATCCAAAGCTATTGTCCCAAAAACAACTAAACTCATTCTTCGACTCCTTTGTTATAGTAAGCAGTAAGAAGTAGGAAGTAAGTAGAATAACATTTTCAACTGCCTACTTTTTACTACTTACTGCCTACTAATATCATTCTCCTATAACCTTGACCAGAACTCTTTTTCTTCTGCGACCGTCGAATTCTCCATAAAAAATCTGTTCCCATGGACCAAAATCCAATTTTCCTTTCGTAACGGCCACAACCACTTCCCGACCCATGATTTGCCTTTTTAAATGAGCATCTCCATTGTCTTCTCCGGTATTATTGTGTCGATAATGAGAAAGCGGCTCATGGGGTGCCAGCCCTTCCAGCCAGTCATCATAATCCTGAATCAATCCTCCTTCATCATCATTGATATAAACGCTGGCTGTAATATGCATGGCATTGACCAAACAAAGCCCCTCCTTGATCCCGCTCTTATCGATCACTTCCTGAACCCTGTCCGTGATATTGATATAATCCCTTCGTGTTTTTGTATTAAACCACAGCTCTTCTCTTGTGGACTTCATAGCTAGCCTCCTCCCTCATTCTTTAATAATCTGTACATCTAAGGATTCTTTTTCCACGCTGAATTTAATGATATGGTTACACCCATTCACAACCAGGAAATAGTCATCCCCCGCAAAGCCATTTAAAAAGAATTGCCGAAAGTCAACAGCCCAACGATTGCAATAATCAAAACAGCTTTTTTATGCATCATCCCATTGGTAATTTTTTGCAAATTGAACACGTTTAGGGATTGGAGGATGGTCGTAGAACATCATTTCATTGATCCAACTAGGATTAAGTTCAGCCAAATTCATTTGCCCGAGCTTCTCCATCATGGAGGAAAAAGCCTCCCTGTTCTTTGTAAAATCCAGGCTGAACTTATCGGCAGCCACTTCCAATTTTCTGCTGTAGGCATTAAGGATGGGTGTGACCAGAAAACCAAATATCATCATAGAAAGCGTAAAAATAGGCAAGGAGGCAATATCAGAGATAGCAATGCCTCCCCAGCTCAAAAGCAGATAATTTAAAATTTTATGCACCAGGAAAAATCCCCAAAAAACAACAAAGGCATTGACGGCAATCAACTTGATGATGTCCTTATTCTTATAATGGCCCAGTTCGTGAGCAACAACCGCCTCGATTTCAGGAACTGAAAAATTGGATACAAGCGTATCGCCCAAAACCACCCTTCTTTTTTTACCCAAGCCGCAAACAAAGGCATTGGCTTTTTTTGTTTTAGAAGACAAATTAATGGTGTAAACATCCTGAACAGGGACATGGCATCGATCAAAAAGGCCCAAGATGCCTTTTCGCAAGTCTTCATTCTCAATCTTTGAATATTGATAGAACAAAGGAATGATGACATTAGGCAAGATACGCGCAAGAAAAATGGAAAGAAGAAGCCAAAAACAGCCTGCTCCCACCCACCAGTGATTAGGAAATTTTCCTAAAAGAAAATAAATGATTTCCACTAAAACAAGAATGATGGCAAGACTTAAGAAGGCTTTCTTCAAATCATCCCAAAACCACCCCAAAAGCTTTTGATTGGAAAGACCAAATTTGTGCTCCCATGTATACCCCAGGAAAAACTCAAACGGAAAGTGAAGAATATATAGGATAAGACAAAAAACGCCGGTATAAATGGCATGCATGATAAACGGATTGGCCGAGAAAGAGGAGGCAAAGTTACGTAAATTAACAGAAGCCCCGGTTGCCTGAATCAAAAAAAGAACAACGATATCAATGGAAAGCCCTATATAAAAAAGCCAGTTTTTGACATTATGATATTGTTTGGATGCTTCCCCTTCTCTCATAAATAGTCCGTCTGTCCCTTCCCCTTTTTTTCTCTTTTAACCTGGGAAAGGTACCTCTGAAAATTTTCGTCTCTAAGCAAATTATTCAAATCACTATCCTTTTCAAGGTAAGAAAAATCTCTGTAGCCCTGCTCAATGGAAAATTTCATCGCTTCGAAAGCCTCATCGATCATTCCCAGCAAAGAATAGCTGCAAGAAAGATTATATAAAACAATAGGATCTTGCGGCCGTATTTTTGCCAAACGTTGGTCGACATCAAGGCCTTTTTCGATCATCCCGCTCTTCGTATACAAGTCGCCCAGAGCTGTCAAGGCTTGGTAGAAGTCTCCTTTTTTCTCAAGGACGCCTTCATAAAACTTAATCTCAAATTCAATATCATCCCTGTCGTTTCTGTTAATGTCCATAGCTGAGATCTTCCTCTAGAGCTTTTCTAAATAGCTTCCTATACGAAAAACAGCTTCTTTTAAATTATCATAACTGGAAGCATACGAAATGCGTACATAACCTTCTGCCGATTTCCCAAAAGCAACTCCCGGCACCAAAGCAACCTTCTTTTTCTTTAAAAGATCCTGAGCAAAATCTAAAGATTTCTTCCCCGTATTTTTAATAGAAGGAAACACATAAAAAGCCCCTTCTGGTTTATGGCAACTCAAACCAATCTCATTGAGCGCATTGACAATAAACCGCCTGCGCCGCTTGTATTCCCTTTTCATGTCCTGAACCGGTTTAAATCCATTCTTTAACGCTTCCATAGCAGCAATTTGTCCCGTGATGGAAGCACATAACATTGTGTATTGGTGGATCTTGGTCATAGCAGCAATGATTTCGTGAGGGCCATTTGCCCATCCCATGCGAAAGCCCGTCATAGCATAAGCTTTGGAAAAACCATTCAGGTAAATGACCCTTTCTTTCATCCCCGGCAAAGAAGCCAGGGGCGTATGATCAAAATCATAAGTCAACTCATCATAGACCTCATCACTGACAGCCAAAAGATCTTTCTTCTTGATCACCTTGGCAATTTCCTGGAGTTCTTTCTTTGCGTACGATGCCCCTGTTGGATTGCAGGGATAATTGATCATCAAGGCCTTAACCCCTTTTTCGCAGGCAGAATTAATCTGCTGGGCGGTTAATTTAAATCCCTTCTTCACATCTGTTTTTAAAAAAACAGGCTTCCCTCCCGCCATTTCCACAACAGGGCCATAGGATACATAAACCGGTTCGGGAATCAACACTTTATCCCCCGGATTTAAAATCGCCCGCATGGCAAGATCCAGCCCTTCGCTGACACCAACCGTGATCAAGGTCTCTTCGTCCCAGTCATACTTCATCCCATGGCGCTTATCCAAAAAATGCACAATCTGCTTTCGCAGTTCAGGCATCCCCTTGTTGGAAGTATAAGATGTATCGCCCTCTTCAAGAGAATAAATAGCTTTCTCCCTGATGTGCCAAGGAGTGACAAAATCGGGTTCTCCTACACCCAGGGAAATAACATCTTTCATCCCTAAAACAAGATCAAAAAAAGCACGAATTCCCGAAGGAGCCATTTTTTCAACTATTCTTGATATTTGATATTTCATCTTCTTCAATTATTAATAATCAATAAGAAATATTTAGTCTCTTGGTCGTCTTGGCTTTCTTAAAAATATGCCCGTCTTCTTTATATTTTTTTAACATAAAATGCGTTGTCGTACTCCTGACATGTGCCATAGGAGATAATTTGGAAGCGATGAAATTGGAAACCATCTGGATATCATCCCCTTCCACCACAACCAAAAGATCATACGTCCCTGAAAGCAAATAACAGCTGGTCACTTCAGGAAAGCTATAAATTCTTTCTGCGATATTGTCGAATCCCACGTCTTTTTGCGGAGTAATACTGACTTCAATCAATGCCCTGACAATAGATCGGACATTGCGTGCCAAATCATGATTGATAACTGTCTTGTATTTGACAATCGTTCCGTTTCTTTCATATTGCTTGATAGCCTTTTTTACGGCTGCCACAGGCTTTCCTAACAATTTTGAAATCTCCTCCGGTGTTTTCCGGGCATCATTTGTCAAAATTTCTAAAATCTCATCCATGGCTATTTTCCTTTCTAAAATACTATTGAAACGGTCATTAATAATATAAAGCTTCATATTATTAGAAAAATGATAGATATTAATTATAACCCATTAATGCGCTTGTGTCTAAAAAATTATTTTAAGGGTTCTAGCGTAAGGATTTGGGATAAGAAAGCTATCAAAAGGGCTATTGACCGCTTATATCCGTAACTTCTTTTCTGAGAGTTGTTATTTCATTAAGCATGGCTGCAATTTTTTCGCGCATTTCCTGGTTTGCCGCATCCATGCTCATGATCTCATCCATTAAGGCACTCTTTTGCTCAATAATAGAAGCCGATTCTGCCACCTGTCTTTTAACGGATTCCAGCTTTTTTTCAAGCTGAACAACTTCATTTGATATTTGATGTTTCTCTTTTACGAGATTTGGGGGAATTTTTGTTGCCAACTCGGCTAGTTTTTCATTATTTTTAATAATATCTTCATTATCCTTCTGGAGACTCCTTTTTTGTTTCTCCAATGCGGCTATCTCTCTTTCCAAGTCATCATTTTTTGCCTTAAGTTCTTTAATATCTGCAGGAATCTGCTGCTTTTTTGCATTTAAATCCTCAATGATCTTAGAAAGACGATCTTCCTCATCTTGAGATCTTTTCAATTGTCTCTTGAAATCCTTGACCTCCGCCGTCTCTCCCTGCTTAAGTTCTTGCCGGTAATATTCCTGCATTTTTAGCTCAAGTGTCAACTCGCGTTTTTGAGCCTGAAGATTATCTAATTTCTCCTGCTGCCTCTTCATCCTTTCTTCCACAGCAGAAAGTTGTTTCAAAAGACCTTCTTTTTCTCCTTCTATCTGCTCGACCTCTCTTTCGCTTCTTTCCAGCTGCTGACGAAAATCCCCAATCGTTTCTTGTTGATCAATACGATAATCCTTTAATTTTTCGTTTTCTGCTTCTTGTTGTTTAATCTCATTTTTTAATTCAACAATCGTTCCCTTAAGAGCAGATAATTTTTCCTTAAGAAAAGTATATTCGGAATTAAGTTTTTGGTTTTGGTCAAGAAGAGATTGTGTGTCCTTTTTTATGGCGTCAATGGTCTTCTGCCAATCCTGGTTGCTCAATGTCCTGGCATCAGAAGCAGACATCTTCCCCAAGCCTACTTCCTGAGCGAAAACATTCTGGGAAAATAACATGACACTACCTATAACAATAATGATAAATATTTTCTTTTTCATGGTCTCTATTATACTCATATCTTATGACCCAAGCAAAGAAAAAGTTTTAATAAATTTTATGAAATAAATTTGCCAAATCATTCTTAGAAAAATGCCTTCTGCGCACTTCTCCTGTAAATTTTCAGCAGCAAGGAAGTGATTGGCCTGCTCTTGCCTTTCCCGATCTTTTGCCCGCATATATTCTTTATCGGCATGACCTCAATAAGGGAGTTTGTTAAAAAAGCTTCATCACAACTCAACAAATCCTTGTATTTAACACGTGTTTCTTTACATTCTATCCCATACTTATGGGCTATTTTGAAAACCTGCCTGCGGGCAATCCCATCAAGGCAGCCGCTTTGAAGCCCCGGAGTATAAAGCTTCCCCTTTTTAACCAAAAAAATATTTGAACGAGACCCTTCGACAACTTCTTTGTTCCTGTTCAAAAAGACGGCCTCTTCGCAGCCTTTTTCTTGAGCCTCTTGATACGCATCTAAAAATTTCCTGTAGGCGATGGATTTGACATGAGAGGCTTTTCCCAACCTTTTATGCAAAGAAGAAGCGATCATCAAAGAATACCCTTCTTGGCGCTTATGAGCAGAAGGCGGCCGATAAGGGCTTGCGACAATGGCTGTATGTAACTCGTTTTTTTCTTCCCGGGACGATAAACGTATCCGCGCATTTTTAAGTCGATTCTCCTTTAGAGCTTCACGCAGATACCCAGCCGTCACTTTTTGAGTAAATGGAAAACGAATGCCACAGGTTTTCAGCCCCCGGAAAAACCTATCCAGATGTTCTTTAAGAAGAAAGATTCTGCCGCCTGATGCAAGCATCGTCTCAAAAACCCCTTTCCCCCTAAGTACTCCCGGAACAAGGCTATCTAAAAATTCCCTATTAACTCCCAAAAATCTGCCATCCCAAAAAATCCTTTGAATTGATTCTTCTTTTGGCTGTCCAGGCTTAAAAAGTTCTGACAAGCAATTCCGCATGGCTCTGGCTTTAATCAAAGTCTCGTTGTATTCATCGAGGGGCAGGGAGTCAGCAACAATCCCTCCCCCGACATGAAAATAAATCTTTTCATTTTTCACTAACAATGTCCTGATAAGTATGTTGAAATCCATGTCCCCACCCGCGCTGATATATCCCAACGAACCCGTATAAATAGATCTTGCAACCGGCTCAAGCTCCTCAATAATCTGCATGGCGCGTATTTTAGGGCAACCTGTTATAGACCCCCCCGGAAAACTGGCCTTCAAAAGGTCAAAACCATCTTTATTTTTTTTCAGTTTACCTGCGACAGTGGATGTTGTCTGAAAAACGGTTTTATATTTCTCAAGTGTTCTCATCTCCTGAACACGAATAGACCCGGGCTGACAAACCCGCCCTAAATCATTTCTTTCCAAATCCGTAATCATCAGAAGTTCTGCTTTGTCTTTTGCGCTCTCAAGAAGGCTTCGCTCTTCTCTTTTATCCTGGAGCCTGCCTTCCCCTCGTTGTCTTGTGCCTTTCATGGGCCGGGTTTGCACCATTTTGTTCCGTACCCTTAAAAAAAGCTCCGGCGAACTGCTGATAATCTGAAAAGCTTTGGCATCAAAATAAGCACTGAAACAAGACGGAGACAACTTTTTGAGATGTTGGTAAATTTGAAAAGTCTCTGTATGTTTCCTCATTCCTTTTGCATCCAGACAGAATTGCTGGGATAAATTGACCTGGTAGATATCGCCACGCCTGATATAATCCAGGGCCTTTTTAACGGCTCCCAGGTAACTCTTTTTTGTAAAATTGCTTGTTAACGGAAAATCTCTGGAAAAAAATTTTTTCTGGCCTTCCAAAGCTGCTTGAGAACAAAAGGAATGTTCCTTTATTTTTTTAATAACATAGGCATAACGCCTGGAAGCCCTTTTTTTTCTTAAAGAAATATTTTTTTCTGGAAGGCCTGAAGAGGCAATGATCAATTTGTGATTTTTATGATCCAGCGTCAGCACCCGATCATAAAAACCAAAGAGGCCGTCGGGAATACACGCATCTTTCTCTGTCTTGCGCCTGATTCCCTCCAACGGAAGCCCGAGATCATAGCTTAAATATCCCATTATTCCCGACGGAAAAGGAGTGGCTTTGCTCTTTTTAATTTGAGTGCCGAAATATTTAGCGCATGCTTTCCTTAAACGCTCAAAGGCCAACGGCCCATCGCACTTAAAGACAAAAAAAGGATCAAACCCTATGAAGGAATACCGGCCTAAAACATTGTTAAGCTTGCTACTTTCAAGCAAAAAAACATAAGGCTCATCTTTAAAAATACTCAAAATTTGATTCGCCTCACATGAACAATCAAAACTCCTTACTATCAAGCCTTATTCCCCCATAAACTGAACGACCAATTCACGATTTCTTTTTCTGTTATCAAAATCAACAAAAATGATCTGCTGCCATGTCCCGAGGATAACTTCACCTTTTACGATTGGAAAGGTCAAAGAAGGGCCCACCAGGCTTGAACGCAAATGAGAGTGGCCGTTTCCATCGCCCCATGTTTTGTCATGATGATATCTTCCTTGAGGAATCAGTTTATCAAAAACTTCTTTGATGTCTTCAACAAGGCCGGGTTCATACTCGCATGTTGTTAGCGCCGAGGTAGAACCCACAACACTGATATTGACAATTCCATTTTTTATCCGGCTTTCTTTTAACTTCTCAACCACATCCGGCGTAATATCCATGACATCGGCATTGCCTTTTGTGGATAAATGAATATATCGGGTAACAACAGCCATAGGCCCCTCTCCTTCTTTCCATTATCGAACGACACTCCCTAACGGCACCTCTCGATCAGGCCCCAGAAGAGAAATCCCTTTTTCGTCCTCGACCGCCAAAAGCATGCCTTGGGATTCTTCTCCTCGGATTACCGCCGGCTCAAGGTTATTGATGACAACGATTCTGCGGCCTACCAGAGCTTCTTTTTCGTAGGAAGTGCGGATCCCGGCCACAAGTTGCTTTTCTTCCTTGCCGGTATCAATCTTTAAAAGATATAATTTGTCCGCATTGGGATGCTCACAAACCTCCTTGATCTGGGCAACAATCAACTCAAGGTTCTTAAAGTCTTGTAATGTAATCACGACGCTGTCCTTTCTCGAGAAAACTCTTCCTTGAATCCTTTATTATTATCATAGAAAAGAGTTTCTCGCAGTTAGGAAAGCGTGAGCTTTCCTGCACTGTTAAATAATTTTGATTGCTAAAATTATACCAGATATTTGAATAAATAGAATTTTTTTTAACAGGAGAGACGCAGGAAACCCGAGAAATGTTTTTATGCTTTCGTTAACAGTTCTCTGCGATAAATCTTCCTTGCGAATTTAAAAATATGCAGGCTTAAAATCAAAAGAAGCACAAACAGGATCACCAAAACAGATGTCAAGCTGATGACAACAATCTTAAATGACTCTTTTATTTGTTCAATCAGAAACATATCTAAAATATCGTAAAATCACTTTTATAAAACAATTCATGCCTTAAATAGCGGATAAGAACCAGATCCGGTGCAAACTTATACATCTTATGTTTGAGGCGCCTGGCATAATAATAACTGAAAAATTTTGCCAGCTTCTGGGCGATAAATCTTAGCGGCCTGCTTCTTAGGCTCCCCATAATGTTTTCCAAGGCATTTGCAAGAATGCTCATATAAGAAATATTGCCCAAATAAATCCGTTCTTTTTTGGTGTACCAAGGAAGTTTTTTGCCTTCCATGTCATAATCATCAAAAATCCACTCCGCCCATCCTTCCAAAGAATCAGGAGCTTTCAGGCCGTGTTGAAGAGCCAAATCAAAGCTCGGTGTCCCCGGCAAGGGCGTAAAAATGGCAATCGTCTCAAGCTGGGCAGCCTTATTTTCTTTTTTCAGGCGGAAAGCCAGGTCAATGGTCTGATGCACATCTTCAAAAGTCTCCGTAGGATATCCGGTCATAAGGCCAAAGCACGGGATAATGCCATGCCTCTTGCATCTTTGGTTCACCTGAAGTGTCTGCTCTGTCGTGATGCCTTTATTCATCAAATCCAAAATCCTCTGAGAACCGGATTCGGCCCCAAATTTAAGGGTATAAGCTCCGGCTCTTTTTAATACATCAATATCATAATCCGAGGCCTTCATAAAAATATCCACGCGTGTTCCGGAGGTATAAAAGGAAATATTGAGGTCCCTTTCAATAATGCCTTCGCAAATGGCCGTCGCTCTTCTTCTGTCAATATAGAATTCATCATCGCGCAGCCAAATCCCGTTCAGCTTAAACCGGCGCACGTTTTCGGTAATCATGCTCAAACTTTTTTCGACGGACATGGAACGCCACCTTCGGCCTCTTAAGGCAGCACTACTGCAAAATGTACAACTGAAAGGACACCCCCGGCTTGTCTGCCCTATATCCAAAACCCGCGCACTTTCCTTTAGATACATGTCTTTGTGAATATATCTCTCAACATCAATCAGTTCCCAGGGAACAGGCAATAACTGCTCAATATCCAACAGCGGACGTGCTGGGGTCTTTACGATCTCTCGGCCATCCCTGTAATAAATGCCCTGAATATCTTTTAACGGCCGCTTATGCTCCAAGGCCTGAATCAGTTCCAAAAAAGTGATATCCCCTTCTCCGGCAACAACAAAATCCACATGATCATGCAGGAGTGTCTGTTCCGGCGCCACCGAAGGATGGCATCCTCCCCAAATAAGAGGAACCTTACCCTTTGTCAGTTCCCGAACATAACCCGTAAGATGTAAAGCATGCCGGATTTGTGTTCCGGTCATAACAGAGACCCCAATGGCAATCAAATCATCCGACAGGCATTCTTTGATCGTGTTTCTGGTGACTTCCTGCGTTCTTTGGTCGAGGATCTTAACAGAATAACCCTTTTGCAGAAGAGGTGCGGCCAGTGTTAAAACCGCATGCGGAGGGGCAACAGTCGAGCCAATATCCATTCCGGTTTTAGGATAAAGAAAAAGGATGTTGGGTTTCTTTTCAGACATAGATTACGTTGACTATACTAGCATAACAATAAGGAATAAATCATAAATTTTTATTCTTTTAGAAAACTTTATGCTATATTGGAAGAGAATTCGCTATATTATTGAGTCCCCTTTTTATTGAAATTGTAATCATAATAACAAAGATAACACCCTTATGCAAACCTCTAAAGAATCTATTTCGTCGGATCGCATTTCCAATGAGATCTCCCATGGAAAGCTTCTCATTAAAAAAAGGTCGGGGAAATTCTGGTACTGGGAATCAAAAGCCGGCAAGGAAAGGCTGGAGAGACGAAAAAAAATGTTGTGTTCGCTCATCACCCCTGAAATGAATATCCTTGAAGTCGGATGCGGGCCGGGTTATTTTACGGAAACTTTGGCTAACACCAATGCCCGTATATCGGCTATTGACATTTCTCCTGAATTTATTCAACTTGCCAAAAAAAATATTATTAAAGATAATGTCAAGTTTTCCATTGAAAATGGTTATAACTTGAGCTTTGCGGACAACACCTTTGATCAAATCATCGGCAGCTCTATTCTGCATCACTTAGACGTCCCTCAGGCCCTGAGTGAATTTTACAGAATATTGAAACCGGGCGGACTTATATTCTTTACAGAACCCAATATGTTGAACCCTCATGTCTACCTTGAACGAAAAGTCGGCTTTATCCGTAAAATGTTTGATGTCTCTCCCGACGAGACTGCTTTCGTAAGATGGAAGTTAAAAAAAGACTTGATTGCTCATGGGTTCATCCATGCAAAACTAATCCCGTTTGATTTTCTTCATCCTTTAGTTCCAGATTGGCTGGTTGGCTTTTTCAAAACATTGGGGGATATTTTAGAAAAAGTCCCCTTAATGAAAGAAATAGCAGGTTCTCTTTATATAACCGCACAAAAACCAGGCCTGTCTTAAACCGGACAAAGCGTAAAGTATTCTTATATGATGCAAGAAAACAGAAAAATCGATAAGCTGTTCCCCAATTTAAAAAAACACCAATACCTCTTTTTCCTGCTTTTGACCATTGCTGTAGGTATCATTGTCCTCTTGCCTTTATTCCACTTCCACCGATATATTTCCCAAGGTGATCATGGCCGGGACCTGTATTGTTTTAAAAAAACCATGGAAGGAGCTGTTCCTTATAGAGATTACTCCTGGGTCCTCGGCCCTCTTATGCCCTATTACTACAGCTTTATTTTCCGCCTTTGCGGGGCCACCATACAAAGTGCCCTTCTGGGACAAAACATTCTTATTCTCTTAACAGGAATTATAATCTTTCTATGCTCGGCGACCTTGCTTTCACCAGTTATGTCCTTTCTTGCGGCATTATGTTACTGGGTTTTCCGAGGAGCTGAATTTTTTTACACGTATACGCATATAGGCGGCCTTGCCAGTATGTTAGGTGTCATATTGTTCTTTATGAAATATTTGAAGGCGCCGCAAAAAAAATATGCCTTTGGCGGCTATTTTTGCGTTCTTATTCTTCTTTTTGTACGATTAAACATCGGTGTTGCCGTGCTTTTGACATATTGCATCTTTCTTCTTCTCGCCGACTATGCAAACAGAAACCCTTTGACCCACCAAAATCGTGTTCTTTACGTCTGGATAACTATTGGTATAGGGCTCACTGCTTTTTTGGTTTATTTTTCTTTAATCAAACAAATCCCTGCATATGCCATCTTTCAATGTTTCCCTTATTCCAGTTCCTTCAGGACAGATATCGCCCCTTCCTGGTCGGATAAAATACTTCAACTCTTCGGCTTTTTAAACAGAAAGTTTTCCAATATAGGAACGCGGAATCTTTTCTTTGTCTTGATGGCGGCCTGCCTGGTCCAAAGCATTTTATTCCTCAAAGACAAACAAACCCCTCGCAAGACAAAAATCAATTATACGCTTTCCTTAAGCTTTTTAGGCATCATGATTTTTGCTGCCGGGCACGAGTTCCTTTTAAGCGGCGTTGCCTATCGTCTCTATTGGATTCTTCCTATTCTTATTTTGATTGCTTTTTTTCTCATCGATATTGCAACAAAAAAACAAAACCTTTGGCTGGCAAGGATGATTTTAATTTTTGTTTTTCTCTTTACGATCGCCTCCAAGCATAGCAGCCAAAACAAAATAGACGACACCTACAGAAATCCTTTCCATTTATTTTCCATCGGGAAAAACCGTGTTTATTCTTATCAATCGTTTCCCTGGATTTCTACTGTTTCAGCCACCGTGGACTTTATCAAAGAGCATACCTCCGAGGGCGAAAAGATATTCGCGGTTCCTTTCGACCCTATTTACTATTTTCTTTCCGGGCGGGATAGTGCGACAAGGCAATTGATTTTCTTTGAACACAAAAATATCACAGAAGAGCAGCAAAGAAACATCATTGCCGGCATAAAAAAACACAATGTCAATCTGATTGTTCTTTCCAATCGATCTATTGAGCCCAATCCCGGAATGGGAATTTTCGGAAAAACATACTGCCGGACATTAAATGACTATATTGTCAAACATTATGAGGTAGCCGCTGCTTTTGGGGACTGGGTCAATCCTGGGGGATGGGCGTGGAATCACGGGACGAAAATCCTGATGCGCAAAAAATAAGGTTTTATTTTTGAATGGAAAACAAAGCCCCGCTTAAAGGCTAAGAAGGCTAAGCTAATAAGCTAAGTAAGCTAAGGGTAAGCTAATAAGCTAATAAGCTAAGTAAGCTAAGGGTAAGCTAAAAGAGGCTAAGGGGACAGGACACTTGTGGGGGACACCTCATTGATTCACTTGACCTGTCCCTTCTCGGTGACCTGTCCCCTTCTTTCTTCTTTCTTCTTCTTTCTCTTCTTTCTCTTTTTTCTATCTCTTCTTTATTGTCGGTTTGCATAAAACAGATCCCTTAAGAAATGAATTCCTCTTCTACCATAAGTATTACAAATATTATCTGCGTCTGCTTTAATCACGGCATCCTTTTCACCGATCTTATAAAGCCTCTCAATAATTAATTGGATATCTTCTTGTCTAAAAGTAGGCGTAGCCTTTTCTAAAACCCTTAAAAATATTTTTCCGATCCGCCTAACGCTTTCTTCATCATCAAATTCTGTTAAATATTCGATAAAAAAACCTGAGCGATACTGAATTTCGATATAAGGTGCTGAGAGCAAAAGCCACTTCTCTGCAGTGTCATCAATTTTATCAAGCCAAATCGTTAACTCAGCCATACGGCTTAAGAATGAACCATACGCCTCGCCCAGTTTCACCTTAACAGTCTCTTGTTCTTTGAAAGTCCACTCCCAGAAAGCAACCACTTTATTTTTAGTTTCTTCTGAAGGCTCTTCTTGATCGCCTTCCTCTTCTTTTTTAAGTTTTTTGCCTGATATCGACCAAAAAAAGCCCGCCACATCTTCCCAGCGACCTCGCTTGTCATCCGTATTAGCCTCATCAAGCATTTTCCAGAACAGGCTCGGCTGACCGTCTTCATTATTTTGAGCTAATGCTTCACCAAGCTGAAGATAACCAATACAAATGTGTTCAACAAGCCTTTCATCTGCTCGCCCTTTGAATATTGTGCTTTCCAGAGCTTTTATATAATTCGGCCTCATCAGAATATATAAATCTTTATATACTCGCGAGCCAGTTAAATATCCTTCCATAAACATTTGCCATTCAAATTCTGGCGCATCGGGTTTGGCAAAATAATTTATTTTCTCAACTGTATAGTCACTGTCCAAGTATTTCATCTGCGGCAGATAACATCCAAACCAAACATACCCATCTATACCAGTCGGAAGGAATCTTTCAAACTTATCGTGCCCCCAGTTATCTCTTTTTTTCTGTGTAGCTCTTGCAACCCTCAAAGAAAATGACACATATGCCCTGATCGTCCGGCCGAGCGTTGTGTTTAAAGCATAGGTTAGAGCATCTCTTTGAGTATCGGGATTCTTCTCACCTTTTAATAATGGAAGAATCAAATCAAAAAGCTGCTCCGCTTTATCAAAATACTTTGGATCGAATGCTCGCTTATCATCCCTTGAGCCATCACCAATCAATTCAACAATCGCTTCTACAATCCAGATATAACGTCCTTTGCCACTATCTTCGCCTTGGGCTTTTAAAGCTTCGGCCACAATGACGTCTTTGCCCCTGTTCAAATATCTAATACTAAAATCAAATATGCTGTTCCAGTCAATTTCACTACCTGCGTTCCAAGCCTCTTTTATCCCCCGGAATATTCTATGAAGATAGAAATAATCCGTAGACACAAAAGAATCAAGCCCATCAATAAATTTTTTAGGCTCTTCTTTTACAGCGGCTTGCAAAATATCTGCAAGCCCTTCTTTATCCGGCACTCCTTCAAAAATGACACGACCCATATCTGCGCCCTGAAACTTTCTTAAAAAATCTACAATGTCTTTAACAGGTTTTTGCAGAATCTCTTCTTTAGAAATGGGCGATTTATGACTTACAAACCCGCCTTTAAACGACGAACGCTCAACAGCATACGGTTTACCATCTTTAGGTTCGACTTTTTCTTTTGCCTCCTCATATAAGGAAGCAAACTCTAGGTTTTCGCGCAAAGGCGATAGCCATTTATACCTCCAATAAGCGACAAGCTTCTCATCCCCCTTATTCACATAATATGCCGGAACATTATCAATAAAGGCTCTCAGTTTTGCTTTTAAGGCGGAGCTAAATACAGAATTGTGATTTTGAAGAACATCCTGCATCTCCACTTCGAGATCGGACTCTTCAAGCGTGTTTGGGACAACTTCAATTAGTTTGTCTAGAAATTCAGAATAGTCAGCCCAAAATCTATCAACACATATAAGCACAAAACGCCGGAATAGGGGAAATTGATATTTATTATCATTTAAGAAAGAATTCAATACCTGTTTCCCCTCTTTACGATTTACTTCGCACTTAGCAAGTAAAACATCCCTTAAGATTACAGTCAAAACGTCCTCAGCGCCATCCCCATGTTCAGGCCCATTCTTTAATGTGCGACACCATATGTGTGAATAATCTGAATATAATCCTTCATGAATATTCAAAATCTTTTGTTCAAATTTATCTTCACTTTCCCAGTTAATGCCTTCAGGCAAATTTCTTTTTATTTCAGCAATAAACGAATCTTTTGTTAAAGCAGTAAATGCAAAACGGTGGCACTCAATTTGCGGCTCAAGATTATGAAGTCCCCAGAAATCATTTTCCCGATCGATGCCGGCAAGCTGTTCTTTGGAAAATTGCCGGACCACGCACTCATACTCATCGTCCTTAAACCTAATCTCTCCAGGTTTTAGGCCATCCACGAAAATTCTAGCAACCTTAAGACGATAAACAGTATCCCCGATTTCTAAATCGACATAATGATCCTTTTGCTTATACCCCAATGCCCTGCTTAACCTATTTGCTAATTCGAGAATAACACGAAGAGAGCATTTTTTTCCGATTAGTGGACCGTGTTTCTTAAAAGCGCCTAAAATCCAATATGTTTGACACCTCATAACGACATCATCCCGCTTAGTGAAGGCATCTTCTTCTCCCTTTGCCCTTATCTTAGTAATCGTATCAATTATGGCTTCGGCATATTTATATTCGGGGCCATAATCATCATGTAAAAACTTTGGCATAAGCTTCTCCCCAATATCGCTAACCATCAAATCACTCCCACCGGAATGATCAGTCCACGCAAAAAGCCACATCTGAAATTTATCAATTTTAAGATTATCTTTAATAACTGCGGCGGGTAGATTATTTAAAATTTTTACACAATACCACCAAACATGATAATTATTGACACACTTCTTATTAAGAGAAAACTGAACAAGGCTCTCAATAATATCAATCAGCTCCTTGCCATACTGGTCATTTTGGACTACTTGCTCTGAAACGCGCTCAAGATAATCAAATACTTCCCAAAATAAAGCATATCCATTAGAGTCAAAAGGGATGTTTTCCGGTAAAAAATAGTTATTATCTTTTAATGGATAAAACCATTTTAAATCCTTCGCCTGTTTGAAAAACCAGCGACTGTAGGATTTATCTTCTTTGATTCTTTGCAACAGAAGAATTTCTTTAGAATTTAACATCATTGAATTCCCCTGTCTTTGTATAAAATCCACCATTTAGTTCAAAATTTATTTTCTTTACCCAGGAATCAATTACATCTAGTAATCGATCGTAGCCGCTAAAATCAAGATAATAACCACATGCATGCATTTCTAGTGTTTTTTGAAAATAATTTTTTCTGATTCTAAGCAAATTAGTATCACTTAGATACGTTCCCAAAAGCACATGGTGCTGTTTTCCGCTTTTTACAAGCTCCTGTAATATTTCAAACTCTTCCATACCGCAACCGAGAAAAATAAATGCATATTCGCTAAATACACGTTTAAGAAATTCCCTAAACCCTGTTGCGCTAAAGTAATAATCTAAATAATCTCGCATCGTGATAATCGAATATCGTGCAAGATTCTTATATGACCCATGTATTTGATAAATACAATTATTTACTATGGGAGTATCTTCTTTAAAATCAGTGAAGGCATGGATAGGCTTTGAGCCCTTTTGCTCATCTTTTAAATATTTTCTATCAAGTGCATTCCAAAAATTATGATCAATATTTAAAGTAAACTTTGGAATATCTAACATAACTAAGTCATCGTAAGGATTTCGCTTTCCTTCAGTCTCACTAAACACACGCTCATAGAAGTCCAAAGCAGCGTTTTTAGGTAATCTCTCATGAAAAATTGACATTTTTTGTTTCGGGCTAATGCTCTCTAAAATTATCTTTTCAGCTTCTGCAAATGTTAATAAACCTTTCTCATGCAAGTACTTTATGGCCATAGTTGCCAACTCTCCCCATAGAGGTGTGCCCAAAAGTTTCGAAACACCTGCTCCAACGATAACAGCAATTTTTTCTTTGCGCGCCAACTGTTCTCTCAATGAAAATGGCAATTCTAAATCATCATCTATCTGGAATAGTGAACAAATATCAGCTATTAACTTTTCCTCTTTTATATCTGCTTGTAGCGAGTCAGCGATTAATTGGGCTGAAGTAAAACCCTCTTTTAATAGATACTGCTTAGTAATATCTAACGGGTTTTCAAAAAGTATTTTTAATACTTTTCCCTGAATATCATCCGATACAGAAAAAGCCCGGAAAGATGCTTCCATTTCCCGTTTAAAAATTGCTTTTCTCATATTTGCCCTGAATACTCGGTAACCATTTTATCAACGTAGAGCTAAGAGCTAAGGGGACAGGACACTTGTGGGGGACACCTCATTGATTCATTTGACCTGTCCCCCGTCCCTCTCCTTTTTTTATGAAAATTAATTATAACTCCCTGATAAAATATGAGTTATGAGAAACGACACCATTTATTCACCATTTATTCACCATTTATTCAACACCATTTATTCACACCATTTATTCCATTTATTCACCATTTATTACATTTATTTTTACTTAACCCTGTTTCAATGCGTTTTATAACTTTATGTATATTTTTCTTAATATCATGTTCCCAGACACGAACAACTTTCCATCCTTCAGCCCTAAGTTCTCTATTCACCCGCTTGTCTCTCAATTTATTGCTCTTAATTTTTTCCGCCCAATATTTCTTATTGGTTTTAGGCTCAACAGCCCGCTTCGGATGCCCGTGCCAAAAATCAGAATCAATAAAAACTGCAACTTTTTTCCGGCGAAAAACAAAATCAGGCTTACCCTTTATTTTCTTAACATTGCGTGCACAATAAATCTTTTTCCGTCTCAACTCTTCAGCAACAATCTCTTCCGGGATCGTGCCTGTTGAGCGGATATTCTGCATATTCTTTCTGCGTTGTTCTTTCGTTAAATTATCCATTTGAAAAATTATAAATTTTCAGCGATGAAATTCCAGTCCCGCCGCAGTCTTCCTGATTTGCAGACATAACTGGGAGATATTGACTGGCTTCCGATGCTGGAGACAGGCCCCTCAAATCTTCCGGCATCAATGAAACCGCAGACTTGAGTCATAATGGAGGTTTCTTCTGGAGAAATAATATCCTGAATGTCTTCAATGGCAGGATGTGCACGAATTAAGCGGACAATATGATCCGGTTTTAATTCAACTCTTACAAAAACATAATAGTCGGATCTTCTGTCAGCTAAATCAATTTCATTCTTTCCGACAATCAGCCATACATTCTTCAGCTTCGAGGATTTAACTGATACTTTAAAGGAGGGCTGATTCTCAACCCCCCTTCTTCTGCTCACTGCGACTATATCCTGACTCCTTACTAATCCATCTACATTGTCGTCAAGTCTCAGCTGAACATCAAATTTATCTCCCATAAATTTCTGGAATGAAATTTCACCCAAAAAACCAGTAATATGATCAGATAAATATTTGCCGGCCTCTCTTTGGGTAGAAGTAGCAAAATTAGCCCGGGGGGCACCTGAGTAAAACTTTTTCAGTGAAAATTTTAATGCTTGATAATAATCGTCGGGGGTTAGGCAGACGGTGGTTTCGTCGAAATATTTTTTCCAGGAATCAAGATCATCTTTATTAACTTTTCGGATTCGTCCCACCCTGTGAAAGGGGATTTCTTCTCCTTCAGAAACATAATTATCCAAAGCTTTCTTGTCAATTCCTAAATATTGACTTGCTTTATTAATCGATAATTCATCAGGCATAAGCGTAATCAGTAACCAGTTCTTTTTCAGCACTAAACCGAAATGCATCTATGCTGCTGGATGAATAATAACCAATATTCGGTTTAATGCTTTTATATTTCACTCCGGTAATAGTTTTTAACACTGCTGTGAAGATCGCCTCTGCAAGTTTTGGCGGCACAGCCATTCCAATTTGTTTTCGAACGCTCTCTTTGGGCCCTTCAAATATAAAATTATCCGGAAATGTCTGCAGTCTTGCTCTTTCACGATTGGTCAAAGCACGGTTTTCTTTCCAATGATAAACATGTGTACCTCCTCCTCCGCTCCCGGTAATTGTATAAGCCGGTTTATCGGGATGCAAACGGCGGTAAATATGACTAAGCTGGGCGCTCTTAACATTCAATCTCAAATGATCCGGAATATCTGCATTCCAAGCGTTCTGTCCAGGCTTGATATGTTTGAGACGCTCTATAACAGTTTTGGACTGCTTGGTTAATTCGTTATTAAAAGCATCCTGCGGAATTGGATTTTTATCTAAGGTGTCTCTAACCGTTGGAGGTTTTTCAGTTGTAACCGGCGCAGGCACTTCAAAACGACGGTTCAGACTATTTTCAATACCTACAATAATGATTCGATGTCTAGTCTGCGGAACATTATAATCTTCGCTTTTATACAGATGTACCGTTAAATGATATCCGTTCCCTGAATCTTTAAGATCATCGATGATTTTCTGGAAAGCTTTCCCTTCATTTGAACTTCTTATGCCGCCTACATTCTCTGCAATAAAAAATTTAGGCTTGAAGTAATCAATAACTTTAACCCCATAGCTGTACAACGGCCCGAATTCTCCGTTAAACCCCCTCTGCTCTCCTACGATGCTGAAATCGTTGCAGGGAAATCCATAAGCAAATGCATCTATCGGATCCAAAGAAGGAATGTCCAGCTTCTTAACATCCCGGTGAATAACTTTTAATCCATTACCATTCGAGAAGTTTCTTTCATATGTTGAGCAGGTATCTTTATCATAATCATTTGCCCATTGATGCTGTATTGAATATTCAAATCCGTTCACTTTAACAACAGCATTGGCAGCGCCATAAGCAATTCCCCCGGGACCGCAGAACAATTCACCTAATTTAAAAATTTTTCTTTTACTCATCTTTTTCATCCTTTCGTTATATTATATCAATTTTCTCAAAGATTACTATTGCTAAGATACTTTTAAAAGAAAAACCTTCGCTAACATTAACGAAGGTTTTTCTTTTTTTACGTCCAGGTCCCCCCTTCAACGCAGGACATGCTTTTTTGCCTAGATAGAGGATGCAACGTTCAATTACATCCCCTACCCAGCTGTCACTACTATCTTTACTTCTTTTTTGGATTTTTGATTGTTTCGATGACGGTCGTCTTTTTATGTTTATTTGCATAAGATTTCTTAACAAATCTACCCGTTATCGCACTTCTCCCAGCTTTTCGATTACTCACCCTGATCACCTCCTAAATAGTATTCTAATCCAGAATACCACTCATTTGTGTGGTAGTCAAGGTTTTTCTACCCTCCTATATCATTAAGGGCTTGCACAGCCTTTAATTTATGCTTACAGCTTAGATGCGAATAGCGTAGAGTCATTTCTATTGTCTTATGTCCCAACAGTTCCTTAACTGTTAACAAATCAACTCCTGCCATGACAAGCTGAGACGCAAAAGTATGGCGCAAATCGTGAAATCTGAAATTCTCATAGGTTCGGGGAGGTTCGGGGTAGGTTCGGGGGACAGAAGCTAAGCTAAGTAAGCTAGG